>JACLAC010012858.1_pt1 | contig 87925 bp, 60 predicted proteins | sample 8027881 | NCBI WGS metagenome assembly JACLAC01 (sample SAMN15725517, study PRJNA655200) | protist metagenome | isolation source: fluorescence activated cell sorting (FACS) single amplified genomes of... | place: Spain: Blaines Bay Microbial Observatory, Mediterranean Sea | collected 2016-01-19
AACGACGAAATAAACCCACCATACCGAAAACTACTGACCAACTATAAAGTGTGGTACAGAATGAAACGACAATATGCCCTTTTATGCGTTCTGTCGGAGATAAACCAGTATTGCTCCGAACTTCTATAAAATATACTGAAATCAAAAAAGATAGAACTGATACCGTCAAATATACCAACCAATATTCCCCAGTTTTTTTTTCAAATAATTGTTGACCGTAGCACAAAGCGCCAAACCCGAAAAAGATTCCGTAGTATATTAGTACAGGGGGCCACGGAATTAGACCCGCATAAGTATCTGGGCCGAATATGGTGAACATTGTACATTGAAAGATAAATGTTAGCGGTACAAGCCATATCAAGCAGAAAGGTGTTATTAGCCATTTATTATCTGGGCGCTTGATATCAAACCTGGTCATCAACCCAATTAATATGGCAAAGATTAGAATCAGCCAAAACAGATAATTTAAAAACCAAAGATAGTGAAAAATAGGCAAAACTGATATCAACCAAATCCATTCAAAGAAATCGAAGACATAATTTGGGAAACGGGTTAAATTAGCTCTCCAGTTTTCGATTTCTTGGCTCTGAATTACCTCCTTGGCTAATGTAGGACTTATATCAACAATTTTTTTGATTAATAACTCTTTGAAAGCCTTCAGGTTCCCCTCTTTGACGGCAATGAAAACGTCTGAATTTCCGTTTGCCTGCTTTGCAGTGGAATTTGCCCACTCAGCCAGACCAAAACAAAACGGAATCACGAATATCCCAAAAATAATCATGGGTAGTAAAATTCGTTTCGAACGGCGAATCAATAGACTAGTTAAGCCATAACGCTTCCAGGTCATAGTGGTGAAAAAACCACTAATCAAGAAGAAAAGTGGCATCCGAAAACCATGAATTACTTCCAAAATCACCATATATGATTGGTGCTGATGAATATCTTGAGGGTAATTTCCTGGAATATCAGGACAAAATGACATAGTGCTGTGTAATATGATACCTAAGAACATCGCAACTGCTCGTAGGGCGTCTAAATCGTAATATCGTTTTGTTCTGATAACTTTTTTATCTGTGGTCAGATTTTTTTTATTTTTCACTTTGATTTAGTTGGTAATTTAACAAAACAGTCATTTTGTCCTGATATTCCATTGCTCATTATCGATTGGTATACGTGCTTTTCTAATACCACTTTCACTTTAGGACTCAAATAATCTTTGCACTCCTAAAAATAGATATCGTAAAAAGTGAGCAACCAGGAAGTAGAAAAAGATGGGATTAAAAGGTGTTTGCCAAAATAAGATTGAGGAAAACCCGCTTAACCATTCCGTATCATAAAGGTGGTATCTTTGATACAGGTTTTTACGGATAATTGATTATTAGACCTTACTGCTTCGACAGTTCCACCTGAGATACGATTCGGCGGTTACTAAATGTTGATTCTTAAGTCTTCATTTTGATTGGTTATAAATTCAAATATCGCAACTGAGAGGATTGGTACGGTTCTCGATCAATACTATTCAACCCAGCATAGTATATTCCAAGATAGATTTGGGTAGACGCACTTTGGTTGAGGTTAGCTAAATATTTTCTATCTCACCTGATAACCCCGCCCCCAAACAGTGATTTTGAGCTAAAACGAAGGGCACTATATTTCTCCATAAAAATGGTATAGCCTTAGTACTAAAATTTCCAATTTAACAGGTTAGTATTTTGCCAGAACCAAGCAAAATAAAAAATGAAAAGTCTATGACATTAGTTAACTTTACTATTGAGTTGCTGAGAGCGCTGCGATAACTTATGCCAAACTGGTTCCTTCTCTAATTCTGGTAAAGAAATTTGAAGAAAGTAGTCTATCTTCCATATTAGCCATTGGCTTAATTTCTTATCTGCTAACAAATGCCAGTAGCGGCTATTATCCAGAATATCAGCAGCCTTAATTAGTAATGCTGTTCTACCATATGATTTACATCGAGAGAACATCTCTCGGTTTTGTTCTGTTTTGTCTTCTATCTTTGAGTTAAATGTATTAGCTGCGACTAACCGGGCGACTTCTCTTCCAAAATGTTCCTCAATTTGTATAACGGTGCAATCGGTATCTTCAACTAAATCATGTAGGGCAGCAGCAATTATAACTTCTTCAGGATAATCATATTCATATAAAAAATGAGCGACACGTATACTGTGGAGTATAACAGGCTTAGGGTTATTGCCTGAGTGCTGAAAATTGGTAACTAGAAAAGTAATTGCTTGTTCAAGTTGATGGTCAAATTCGGGACTTTTCATAAACCTAATACCCTACATAATTAATCAATTTTGTGGAACCAATTGTGAATTAATATTACAATCACACCGCCAGATTCATATGCGGCAAGCTACTCATAAAAGAATACGGAATAAACATATGGCTTCAACCGGTACGAGGGATTTAGCACAATGTCGCAATAAGAAATGAAGCCCCACCCTTTTCCAAACCAGCGCCTAACTGTCCCTATTACTTTGGACATGGCAAATTTTTTTGTTGTGAATTGTCCGAAATTGCGTAGTTGATTTATTATACCAGAACTTGGACATCGTAGCCTCTATGCCAATTACGATGCAACAGATTGGAAATAAATTAAGTGAAGTTTACGATTTAACAGCAGTTCGATCCGTTCGAATTCACGATCGAGAAGGAGTCGAAATTGACGTTCATTGTTGGAAACCAAATACTGGTTGGTTTCCAACTTGGCAAATGTACGGTCGATTGACAAAATACCAAGCTGAGTATTTGGCAGTACTACAGTTTAATCAAGAACAACGTATACTTTACACCTATTTGGATCAACATTTTGATTATGACTGGGGGAAGATGACAAAGTGTTTAAAGGATAAAGGAAATTTCATTATAAAAGACAGTAGACATACTGAATGGAAAGACAAATCAGACGAGGATGGCGTAGCTGGGTTTTTCTCAGTCCAGATCGGGAAGAGAAAGTTCAACTGTCTACGTATCTTAGGTCTGGACCAAGATTTGCTCCACCCTGAAGTCTCTATCACCGAAGAGTACATTGATGAATCAGGTCGAACAATTGTGGTACGTCGTTTTTGTTCTATGAGAAAATCAATGCTCGATGACCAAGGCCAGAAACGACTCGTAGATCTGGATAAAGAAAGCCTCTTGAAGATCAATGGATCTACTTTTTTCCACTGGTATGACTCTTTTTCTAATTTAGCATTTGGGTTAAAGACAGAAACCACTGAATAAACCCAGTCCCCAAAAGCACTCATGTCTTGTTCCGTGATCAGTCCTCCAGTCAAAATTCTGGTTAACTAGTTTTAGAACAAGCATTCGGATAAAAAAACTGCCTACAATCAAGTGCCAATTTCAAATATTGATCAAACCGTAGACACGAATAAATATAAGTCAAATAATTTATTTTATAACCATCATCTTATCTTTTAGCACCAGCTTGCTGCAATTTTTGGGCAATCTTGAAATAATTATTCTTTTTAGCCCACTGAAGAGCTGTCAATTTTAACTCTGGTTGATCAAACATACCAGTTTTCACATCGTATATTTTGGGGTTGGCACCACCAGACAAGAGAATCTCAATAATTGCTTCGTTGCCTCTTTTCGCCGCCATTCTCAGGGGTTCACCTAAACTGAGCTGGCCATCGACCAATTCTGGATCTCCAGTCAATATCTTTCTTACAATATTTTCTTTACCTAAATTGATGGCATCAACTATATCTATCGAACAGTTTTCAATCATGTAATCAGCTAGTTGATTATTACCAAAATGTAAAGCCCAAGAAAGCTGTGTGGCCACATGCTGAGCATCACGAATTCGAACATCCGCTCCCTGCTCAATTAAATATCTCGATAATTCTGGGTGACACTGGATCGCCCAATGCAGTCCAGTCATACCCCAATGATCTATACCATTTATATCAGCACCTTTATCCAACAAGAAGTTAATCAGATCAACCCTACCAGTATGACAAGCCATAGCAAAACAATCGTTCAAGATATCTTGCTTTGACTGAAATTTTCCTGGATCCCCAGCATTGTCTTTCAGGGTACCATCTTGGGAAAAAAAAGACAGCACTAGATCCCATCGACCCAGACCAATAGCGACCCAAAGGTTATTGGGTATTACTTTATGGGAGGCAATTAGTTCAGCAACCTCCATGCTTTGTACGTTAAGCGCTTGGCACAAAGCCGTCCATGTACCTGACCCAGCACCCTTATGTTCCGGCATATAACTGTTACGAGGATAAAGTTCTAGTGGTATCCCCAAATTGATTAGTTGCTCTGCTATTTTTGACCTATTGTATTTTGCCGCGTAATGTAAAAGCGTGTATTGAGAATCCGGGTGTTGTTGTAAGATTAATTGAGGTGAAGATTTGACTAATTTAGTGAGTTTTGTTTCTTCACCTTCTTCAATAGCTTTCACGGCCTGGTCAAAAATATTGGTAATCATAATTGTCTCTAGGTCCCTGGTAGTATAAACCTACATGTTTTCAGATTTTGATTGTCACCACAACTCATCTTCTCGCCATTCAGCTGATAGAGCCTCATTGAGATCTAGTTTGGGAGTTTGAGGTAACCGGAAAATCATAACCTCTTCTTGAGGCGTATGTATAACACCTGAGTCTGTTCTTACAAAAAGTGGACCTTCCCATAGCTGCCAACCCAGTCTCTCATGGTAAGCAACACTAAAGGGAGAAAGAGCGCCTAGGTCAAAATCTCGAATCTCATCGGCTACACGTTTCATGACTAATGTTGCAAAACCACGGTTGCGATATGCCTTCTCAGTGGCGACCATTTCAATATAAGCGGTATGCATGGGCAGATTTTTACCAGTCTGCAACAACCTATCTACCCACATAGCGTGAGTGACTAACGTTTGTTTGTAGTAGCCTAGGATATGAGTAGCGGGCTGTAAGGTATTGAACAAAGGTTCGAGGTCTTCCTCGTAGGCTCGATTACAAAGAGAAAGGACTAGATTTCGATCTGAATCAGACAACAATGTACTGCCAATGATTTTCAGTTTAAGCTGATTCTCGATTTTAATAACCATATCTCAACCTCTCCCGAGGGTAAGTATCGGACACTAGCATTAAGTAACGTTATACCTATACTTAGATCAAAACCCTAGGCACATTCGATTGGCCTTGATGAGCAATCAACTAGAAATTAACTATTTAGATGCTTTTTCAGAAATCGGCCAGTGAACGAGTTCTTCACCGTAGAAACTTCTTCCGGTGTTCCATAAGCTACAACGTACCCACCTTTGTGTCCTCCTTCTGGCCCTAAATCAATGACATAATCTGCGCTCTTAATCACGTCCAAATGGTGCTCGACCACGATTACAGTATGTCCCTGATCCACTAGTTGATTAAGGCTATCTAGTAGCCTCTGAATGTCAGCGAGGTGAAGGCCTGTGGTCGGCTCATCAAGCATGTACAAATTATGTTTGCCCCTCTTGATTTTTCCCAGTTCGGTCGCCAGCTTTATTCGTTGAGCTTCACCACCAGAAAGAATTGTGGCCGGGTGACCGATGGTCAAATATCCTAATCCGAGGTCATTGAGTACTCCTAATTTTCTAGCAATTAGACTATGATGGCTAAAAAACAAGACACCTTCCTCAATTGACATTTCTAGAATATCAGCGATGGTTTTACCTTCATAAGTAATTTCTAAGGTTTCTTCATTGTAGCGTCGACCTTTACAAGTCGGACACGTTACTTCTACATCAGGCATGAAATAAAGTTGTGTAGTAATTGTTCCTTCTCCACTACATTCTTCACATCTTCCACCCTTGACGTTGAAACTGAATCGAGAGGGCGTGTACCCTCTAGCTTGAGCCGAAGGGGTATTAGCGAAAATTTTGCGAATATTATCGTAAAATCCGATATAAGTAGCTGGGTTAGAACGAGGGGAACGCCCGATTGGAGTTTGGTCAATATTGATGACATCGCTGATATGCTGATAACCGTCTAGGTGATCATGATCACCTGATAAGGTTCGGCTATCATGGTAAATCGAATAGAGTTTTTTATATATGATTTGGTTAGTTAATGTGCTTTTTCCTGATCCTGAGACACCGGTGATACAAACTAACATACCTAGTGGAATATCTACGTCAATACTTTGCAGGTTATTCTCACGTGCCCCCCTTACACTTAGAAAATCTTGATTTTGTTCTCGACGCGTATCTGGCAAATCAACTTTTCTAACTCCACTCAAAAATTGACCAGTAAGAGATTTTTTATCGGCTATAATCTCCTTGAGCTGTCCTTCAGCTACGATCTGCCCACCGTGGACACCAGCACCAGGACCAATCTCAATAATGTGATCGGCCGCCTGGATGGTTTCCTCATCATGCTCAACTACGATGACAGTATTACCCACATCTCGTAATTGCTTTAATGTACCGATCATTTTAGCATTATCTCGGGGGTGAAGGCCGATTGACGGTTCATCTAGTACGTAGAGCATTCCCATTAACCCTGAACCTATTTGGGTCGACAGACGGATCCGTTGCGACTCTCCTCCGGAGAGGGTCCCAGAACGACGGTTGAGATTTAGATACTCTAAGCCAATACCATTCAGAAGTTCTAGCCGAACTGATAATTCTTGCACTAATCTCCGGCCGGCTTCCTCAACTTTAGGGTCATGAATTTCAATTTTACTGAGAAATTGTTGTAGACCTTGTAGGTGCATAGTTCCTAACTGGTGGATATTATGATTGTTTACGGTAATTAGCAAACGTTGTCTTTTTAGTCGGGTACCGTTACAGTCAGGACATGTGTGCTCAACCATAACTTTACGCAGGTAGTCCTCCATACCAGAGTGAGACGTTCCCTCTTTGCGGTAGTGACGATATCGACGATCCAGCCGATTAGCAAATCCGTCAAAGCGCACCTCATGTCCCTCGTAGCGTTCACCAGTCTTGGCATCATCTGGAATAGAGATGATAAGTTTATCTCCTTTGGTTCCATACAACAGAAGGTCTTTGATCTCGTTTGACAGATTCTGGTAGGGCTCATCCAAATCGAAGTCATATTTCTGAGATAAACTGTACATTATACGTCCGTCCCAACGATCTGGATCATATACGAAAACGCCAGGGACAAACGCGCCGCCACGGATACTTCGTCTAGTATCTGGAGTTAGAAGTACCGGATGAACTTGTAAATAGGTGCCTAAACCTGAACAAGTATGGCAAGCACTAGTAGGTTCATTGAAGGTAAAATAGGATGCTTCTACTGTCCCCATTATGATTCGATGTTCTGGACAACCGAAATCAGTGTAGAATTGTTGATTTTTAACGATTTCTTTCCCATTTTTATATAGGTGGAAACTGAGAAAGCCTTCACCTATTACTAATCCATGTTCTAAGGTCGCTAGTATTTGCTTTTCAATCCCCGGTTGAATGACGAAACGATCAATAATCACGTCCAATTTGTAGTCTCGATCTTCATCTAGGTCATGTTCTTCAGCCAAGTCTATATCCTGTTGTCCATCCAATAACACATATCGGTAACCATTAGTTCGAATTTGGTCAAACAGATAAGCGTAATCCTCACCATGTATTTTGAAAATCGGTGCTCTAATTTGAACTTCGGTTCCATTAGGCAAAGATAAGATCCGTTCCACTATCTGGTACTTGGATTTCGTTGAAACTAGATTTTGGCAATATGGACAATGGGATTGACCAATCGTAGCATATAGCATTCTTAGATAATCACCCAAATCAGTCATAGTTCCAACAGTTGAACGTGGGTTCATCGAGATTGTTTTTTGTTCAATTGAAATGACCGGTGATAATCCGGTCATGAAATCAACGTCTGGCTTTTTTAAATGTGCCATGAAGCGTTTGGCATAAGTTGAAAGAGATTCCATAAAACGACGTTGACTCTCAGCATAAACTGTATCGAAGGCTAAGGACGACTTACCTGAACCACTAATACCGGTTAAAACTGTTAATTTATCACGAGGTATCTCTATGTCTATATTTTGTAGATTATTCTCTCGAGCTCCCTTAATTGAGATCGTAGTTCTCATACTAATCTGAATCCTTTTTCAAATAAACGACTAAAACCATAGATTTTTTGCAGTGGGTATTTAATTGTACGATCCTTAAAAGAGATCTTCTTCCAAAAAATCGTACAAATAGGCAATTTCCTCGACCGTACTGGAACTGTTGGGAGTTAGTTGCAACGGTACCCCCATTCTTTCTAACCATCCTTGCCTGACCATCCATTCACAACCCAAAACTACTGAGCCAACGGACTCATCGGCAAAGTTATGATACAAATCGGTAGCAGTACAAATTCGATTTTCAGCTTTTAAGTAATCGAGGACAAGCTTGAACATTTCTTCTGTTCCTGTTGACATGTATTCTGTCAGTGAGGTAAGTGCTTGTTGAACGGTCAATTTGTCTTTTTTTCGCTCTATCAAATCAGTACCCCAAAGTCGAAAAAAGTCAGGCTTCAACTCCACGGCTTGATGAAGTGGCTTCTTGCCTGGGATTTGATGATTTCGAAAGATTTCGACTCGAGCTAGATCTTCTACAGCTTTTAGGATATAGACAAAGCTATAATTCAAATCATTTTTTACATAAAACCATTTTTCAGCTTTGGCTAAGGTCGCACTCAGCATACAACCTAAATTCATTAGTTGGATACGACTGTCTCTGCTGGAAACAGGCGCAATTTTATCAACTTCGATCTGATCAGACTTAGTATTATGCCTTTGGATGTCAGCGTACCATTGCGGAATGGTGGGATCTTTAGTGAATAAGATCCGGCTGTCGACAAACCAGTTGTAGTATTCATCTCCAACTCGTGCCTGACCTAACCTTCGGCGGATGGTGCTCCTTGGTACCATATCTACACACAAATCTATACCATTTTGCTGTAGGATGTAGCGAGATTGAGACTTAACTTTCTCCTGAATAATCAAGGTGATATGAAGATAAGACGTCGACCAAAGGTGATTTTGATTCTGTGCAGGATCATCGAACAAAAGACCTGCCACCACATTAGAATCTAATTGTGCATGTTCGATGAATTGTTCAATTGATGAATTGATTTGCGATTGAGTTACAAACTCTGGTATAGAAGTAGAATCTGGGTCATAACTATACGCTGTCTCATCTAGTTTAACTAGATTATTATGTGTCAGACTGGTAGGTAGGCTAGATTTTTGTAAAATTCCCTGACACGCCAGCCAATTGTAGACGTTGAAATGTGAGGCTTGGCGACTAGACAGTTTGAGATGAGAATCAATCTCCGTTATGGAACGTGGCCCGCTCTGACTCTGTAAATAATCAAAAATTGGCTGGCAAATTGAACGGTGATCGAATAAGTATTGGTCAATAGCAATCAAGACTTGTTCCAACCGGTCAGCAGTTTTGGGTTGATTAATAAATTTATGATAGACAAAGTTAAAAAATGTTGGATTATATTCCAGTGCTGGTTGGATTTTTTCCCTTCCGGGTACTTCTCCATTCCAGATGACTTCAAAACCGGCTAACAAGTCGATTAAATCCAAAATGGATATAAAAGCATAAACCATATCTTGTTTGATAAAGAATTCTTTTTTTGCAGTTTCTAGCTTAGGAAGAGCACGCTCCAAAATTTGAAGCAGAGCAAACTTCCTATCTCGTTCTCCAACTTGAAATCGGTGATGATTTTGATACCACGTCTGGATAGTTCGATCTTTAGAGAACAGAAGAGTACTGCGAACAAACACCATCTCTGACCATGAATTCACTAAGCCACTTTCGAGACTACGCTTAAACTGTCCCCGAGGAATCAAATCCACGTGCATAAAAATATCATTAGAGACTAAGCTGTAAAAGTTGGTGTTTTTGGGATTATCGACCGTAATTAACCACAAATCTAGATCAGATTTCTCCCAAACTTGGTCGTGAGAAAGACTTCCATATAGGATCGCTGCGATTATATTAGGATCTTTATGAGCTTGCGAAACGACTAATTCAACTGCCAATTGATAGTGTTCTTTTGTGGATTTTAACGAATTCATCAGACGATGCACCTTGGTAATTCAGCTCCTTATCCGCGAACGAGACTATCTGACTGGAGGAAGCCAGAAGCCGATCGACAAGTGCCAATCAACTTGGTAAAATCAGGCAGACAGATTGGAATATTATCACTGTTCTCAAGCAATTACGACAAGATTAGCTCGAAGTTTCTTGCTAGCCTACTCTGGAGTATTACCTCAATGAATCCAGGAAATAGCCTGTAAACACCAAGATATTATATGCCGAAAAATTAATCCAAAATCGCTTGCTTTTGCTCTGATTTTTACTCAATTTGAAATTATAAAGTGATTTAGTAAAAAAACTGGCCGAGATCAAATAATGGCCAACTTTATGGACTCTAGTTTCTTGATAAGATGCGTTGTTTAGTCCAGCAAACCCTATAAACAGGTCGAAACTAGAGGCAGCTACAGGTCCATAGACCCGCTTCCGGCTAGCCAAGTAACTCATTCCTACAAAAACAGTTTCCATTGCTGATATATATCCGAGTTCTACCCAAATAGGTGATTGGCCGGAGGACTGAGAGTCAGAGTAGTAGGCATGATGTCCTATCTTTGAGCTACTACTCAAGTTACGACTGTTGACAGGGGCTCTTTGGTCAAGTCGGGCAATAATCATATTAGATAGAGCTAATCTCTTGTTATCAAATTTGCTGCTGTCGAAGGTCCATTGGTCAGGCCATTTCTTGAGTTCACCGATGGTGCCAAAACTATCGACATCAATGTTAAATAACACTAGTATGATCGACACCAGCATTACACAATCGATTTTAGTTCTATTATTTGGACGAAATTTGCCTTTGGACTTCATTCTGTTAAGGACCTCATCAACGCTACAACAGCCGACCGGCATGAAGATGGATGTTACCAGTATGAGCACCTGCTTGGATCAAATAGCTAATGACAGTAGTGGAATCTCCGTTGGGATTCGTATAACCACCTTGTACTACCCGCATCGCCCAATATAAACCACCGTTGATAGTGTAATTGTCTTTGAACGAAGCATCAGTTTTACCACTTTGGATGACTCATCCAACTAGCATGACGAGAAGCTGACATGTTATAGCAACCGGGAGTCCTTCGATCAAAGCCAAGAGCTTGAGTCCCTTGACATTTCCACTTTGAGCCACTTGTGGAACTAGATTAATATCTTCTCTGGTGCTAAATCTGGGATAACTCGCCTGTCTAGGCTCGATAGGATTATCGGCTTTTGTTGTCACGATTGTTCTAATTGGCCGATTCCCTTGAAATTACAATTTTTACTTAATAACCCAGAAGGATTGGGTAGTTGCTTAATGAGTTGAGGCACTCTTGCTCTACTCCGATGTTGAGATACCATTTACCTCAAAGGTTTTTCCAGATTAGTTGGCACTTTCTTGGGGTAATACCATGTTCTATGATCATTCACCGAGACCTCCTATTCTCTAAGAGGACATGTCTGGATGCCACTGCTATGAACCGCGTGCTTCCCGCCAAGCAAGGTGGAATGACTTAACCGACTGGTACCTCTGGTCCCGTTCCTGTTGACAAGCACGCAGTATTACCTCACAAAGAACATCAGCTCCACGGAATGGAGCTCGATTCAAGTTGTTATCGAAAAGGAGAACCGCTGCTGTCCGCCCCGTAGTGAAGACATTTGTAAGACCATCAACTACGGCCCCCTGCTCAAATTCTTCAGGAGCCATGAAACGCGCGGAGCCGAACATTCTACCCATTTTGTTGATTAATGGCCCTTGGTGGTAGTGGTCCAAATCAACCACAGATAATTTCTGGTGCTTGAAATCGTAGATTAGACAGCCGTCGTAGAAGTCAATAGCCACCCAACCTTTTTGGGCTAGCAAGTTATGTAATTCATAGATAGTATCCAAGCATTTTAAAATTTCAATAACCGGTAGCAACCGAAATCTATGAAAGGCTGAAGATGTGTCATTTCGAGTAATAGCTGTAGCATACAATAGTTGTCCATCAACCCAATCGTAGACTAGCATTGGGCCAAGTATAGACTCAATAACTCCATGTAGGATCGGTCTAGCCGGATGATTACAACTATTACTGACACAAACAGCATTACGTAATAAAGAAACTCGTGCGCTGTGGGAAAGCCCTGATCCACCGAGGATATCCATGTTACCAGCAGTTTTGATAAAATAACGTTTACCTTTTGACCTTACACCGTAGCTTACATTACCGGAGTCCTGCGTATGATCAAATACGGCAAAGACATCTAAGTTCGCATGCAGATAAGTAGATGGTGCTTCATCGATAGTTGAAACGTCATGCAAGGGATGGTTCTGACAGAACAACGCTTGTCACCTTTTTAATTGCACATAATCCTAAACGAGTGTAGCAGATTATTTTCAAAACGATTTAACTTTTAAATTGGTTTGAGATCTTCTCTTTCATCTCCACAAAACTTTAGTATATTCGAATCCAAGTCTGAGACCACCATAACCGTCCACCCCCAGTCTCTCATTTTGGGAGGTTCTATGATGATGGCTCCATTTTGCTCAAATTCCCGATGCAAATCGTTCAGCATATTGGTTGGGTCTAATTCGATATACAGCTGTAATCTGAACTCACTTTGATTTAGCTTACGATCCAGAAAAATTTCAATACCATTACGTTGCAAGCCTACCATAGCAGTGTTTCCCACTTGGTCGACATGTATCCACTCCTGAGAAAAACCAAGCTTTTGACAATAATGATCAACACTTTGTTGAATATCAAGCACACTAATACAAGGAACTGAGCGAAAGCTCACCTGGGTTGGTATATTGGGCGAGTTTGTAGGCATATATAATTTACAGAAACCAGATACTGACTCATCATAGTCGGCTACTCTATTACAGTTCTTTGAAAGTGGCAACCTGTTTATTAACTAAGATTTCTATTGGCACTAACATTCTCATTCTGAATGCGGCCCAGTCTGGGTGTATTGCCTCAGTAGAGCTGCTATCTGAAGGTTATCTATAGCCATTGCATTTTCGTAGTGCGATTTTTGGTTATAGTAGTCCCTTGAATGGGGGTTTGCACCATATTTTAACAGTAGAGCAACGCGTGATTGGAAATTTTCCTTCACCGCATATCCTAACAAAAAATCGAGCATTCCATATTGACCGTCTGCATCCCAATTAATCTTATGCTGCGCATCTAGCCCATATTCGAGTAGCAATTTTATCGTTTCATCATCTTTATTGAACATTCGATTATAGAGCGCCTGCCCATCGTTGGGATTTGCGCCTGAATCCAACAACAATCTGGCTAATTCAAAACTGTACTGATGTGGTGGTTGGTTAACCGGCCCACGTTCACCTTCACCCAAGGCGCCGGTAATCGCGGTAAATATGGAACCATATGGGTAAGTAAAGTTTGTATTGGGATCGGCCCCAAATTCTAATAACAATTTTGCCGTCTTTAGACTGTTGTAGCCAGTAGATGAACTAATGACTCTCCCATAACACAAGTAGAGTAGCGGATCCCACTCTCGTGGACCACCCTTTTGTCTCACTAACAACGGATCTGTTTGTAGATGACGTCTCACGGTATCTACATCACCAATAACGGAAGCCGTATAAATATCTGGTTCCAGTCGATCTCCATGCAGATCTAACATGGATTGGGCCTCCGCATATCTATCTACACAATCTTGATCTGTATATTCTAAACAAGCTAAGGTTAAAAATTTATCTGTTATCATGAATCAATAATTAGAGCTCATTTGGTTTCTGTAGCTTCAGCACCAATGGAGGTTAAATAGGTGATGGCTCCCGTATTACCTGATTCTAAAGCTATCTTCAGTGGGGTTCTGTTTTTATAGTGTCGAGAATCATTAGGATTCGCACCTGCTTCGACCAAAATTTTCAGTACAGCAGCATACTGATCTTCTTTTCCTTCTCCTCTGGCTGATCCTCCCCAAGCTGCAGCATGTAGGCAATCTAGCGAATTAGCACTGGCTCCTAAACTCAGCAGTAGATGAATGGTATCAACGCGCGCGTTGTTGGCTGCCCACGACAGTACCGATCGATACCAGTTGGCCTTACTCGCATTGACATCAGCACCAAAACGCACTAATTCTCGAACTAGATTCAGCTTGCCGTCGTTGGCTGCATAGTGTAGAGCTGTACTACCTCTCACGAAGGGGTTTCCTTGTTCGTCCGGCCCGACCCATTCGAGGGTTGCAATCTGGGAATGATCATTTAAGATCTGGATACCCAACGCTTCCTTTTCTTGATCATATTTTGTGGCCAACAGTTTATAGAATGGATCGTTTTCATGATGTACCTGATTCTCTTGAGTCATTTTTCTCTTTATCCTCTATTTTCTGGCTTACACTAGACTAGCATTTATAGTCGGGTGTCCAGTAGAGGGCAAATAAATGCTTCCACCTTTCCCCTGAAAACCAATATCAGCAAATGAACCACCATTGTTAACGATGTGATCAGCAACACTGTTTGGGTTAAATTCAATGACTAAAGATAAATCCCCCAGGGTAGCTGCTAGAAATATACCCGGTGTTGCACCACGATCTAGTAAAAGTCGCGCAACATCAGTGGCAGAGTTAATCTGTATCTGGGCCGGAATAGAAGAGTCGTCCCGACACGTGTATCCAGATCGGCATTGCAATCCAGAAAGATATTAGCAATCTTGGTCGTATGGGCAAAATGAAGGGCCGTAGCCCCATCACCACCCGGAGTATTTACCAGAGAGCTATCCTTGTAGAGTAAGTAAAATACAATATCAGAAAGCCTGAGGGCTGCAGCCACATATACAGCAGGCTCAGTACATTTTTTTATCAGGTGCCCGTTTACTACAACTGGTATTTTTTTAACTAGAAACCGTTAGCCCAAAACTGAGTTACAGCATCTATTTCTAATTCACACTCCATTAACAGATCAACCATCTTCGTAGCTGGATGCCTCTAACGATGCTGGACGTCCATAATCAAATATACCGTTGTTGAGCTCGTCTCGAACTAAGTCGTTGGTCAGATCCTTCTCAAACAGAGAGAAATCATTATCTTGTACGGCTATTTTGAACGAACCAATTGGATTCTTCAACCATTTTGACCCACAGTCAGAACTGATTTCACCTAATCGGATCACTTTAAACCAACTTTCCAACCACTAGCACCGTGTAAATTCGGGCTGCCATCGTTCGCTTGCCCCTGGTATTTTGTCACCAAGATTGTGCTACGATCAGACGAGACCTCCTGTACCATTTGCCACGTAATTTCTTCTGGTCTCGGCTGAACATACATGGGCCAACCACTCAGCCAAACCTTGGCTTTCCTTTGCCAGAGAGTGTCTACTTGTCCCGCGCACTGACCAATATTGATGTAAAAAAAACGTTTCGCTGGAGTCCCACGGCAGAATGGACCTGTGAAGTTTGGTTTTTTAGATCGCTGGTTGGGTTTAACAACGGCGGAAAAATCAAACCGGATATCATCACCGGTGGATTTGGTCGTGGAAACAAAACTACCTTGGTTATCCTCTAGACAATACAGAATATCTCGTGGAGGGGCAAGCAAAACTACGCGAAGTGTGACCCGGTACTCATTGGTAGACATCAGTTTTTTAATTTTGTACTAACTCGTTCCACCCCCAGAATTCAAAAGAAATCATGACCAGAAAGACTAACTATTGGTTAAGGCCTTCAATAAGAACTGTGGTTGATTGGTGCCTATACGAAATTTTTTATTGTTTCTATATGTCAACTCTATTGCATCCAGCTCGCCCATACTCCACATCCAACCGTGTGGTGTTAATCGAATACCCCAGCCATACCACCAGCGATTACGGACCTGTGTTACTTGATCAATTTTTTTCCGGCAGATGGTACGTTTAATTAAGCCCAAACCAAAACATAGTCGAATTTCTTTACTATTGACTTCGATCGTCAACCCCCAAAATACAGTAGTAAAAATGACAGATGGTAATAAAAGCACCAGTGCAGCTCTCGACTTAGCACATATCAACATTAGGGACAGTAACCAAAAAGAGAGCACCATTATTATAAACCAGACTGGTAATTGACGATGCCGATAGTGAAACTGTTCCATACTGCTACTGTTTCCTAATTAAGCCTAGCTGAGTTTTTTGAGATAAATAACTAATCCCCAGACCTAAAGTAATAATCAGTTTAATTGCAGTTCATTGCACTTAACTGTGTGAACATATACGATCTTTCAAATGTCGGAGTTAACTGTTTTTTTTCGGCCAACGACTATCAAGGTAGATGGAAAATTATTCAGATTGACTTCGAGCCAATGTTCATCCTCAACCTGAAGATCATGTTCTTCAACTTTGACCAGTTCACAACCGGCATCTACCACCGACTGAACATGATCTGAAACCGTCCAGTGATACTCAAAAGTTGGTAATCCTTCGTCTGACCTATATTCGTAAGGACCTCGGTTTAAATAGTTATAGCAAGAATTTTCTTTGCCATTGGCATCAGTCCACATTCGGCGGATGGGGTGATATTCACTTACTAAGAAGATACCTCTACTCTTTAATATACGAACTGCTTCAGAATAGTATTTTTCAATATCAGCAACCCATACGGATACATGTCCACCAGTATAAACCAGATTGAAACTACTGCAGGTCAAGGCAGATAAGTCTGTTACATCTGCCTGGAGAAACGACAGTTGAAGGCCAAGTTGGCTAGCACGATTAGCAGCAATATCGAGCCTACGTTGTGAGAAATCCACCGAAGTGACCCGTCCACCAAGACCCACTAAAGCAAAAGCGACCTCGTTGTCCCCACTACCTAGAACACAAACCTCTTTCCCTTCGATATTATTAACAAAGGACATCTCTAGTGGGCCCAAAACCAAAGAAGGATTTTCATGAGCCTTTCTCCACAGTCCACGATGATCTTCTTTTTCTTTCCACCAGTTTGCGGAAGCATCCCAAAAAGCTTGATTGGATTGATGTGGGTTCATAATGTTTTTCCGATATAGAGAATAGTGTCAGCTTATCTCGGTATTTACAGATGATCAACTCTTAGTTATTATCTAGCGTAACAGAAACTCACTTCCCTATGAAGTAATTTGCGTTTCACTTTTCACACAACAGACCGATTTGCGTTGGGATCTCCCATGGGTAATTTTTTCAAACCTTGGTTTAGTAATTTTTGCCTGTGGCTATATGCGGGCCTGAATTTGCTTTTAGGCCTAACTGGTTGCAGGAAACAATTCATAACTGACTATCCCAATAGTTTTCCAAGCTTGAACGATTACACAACAGATCGAGAGACCCATTACCCACTGAGAATTACCATGAAAACAAGCCACGTCCTCTCAATAGTTGACCAAAAAAAATATCAAGTAGCAGAGACTGGTGAAGAATATATTATTACGGTACCCGTGGTCAAATACTATCAACCCACCCAATTCCTAGTCAAGAGTAGCCCTGAGCCTATTCAATTAGGAACAGAGATGTTGCCCTACATGGAGCTCGATGATCTTAGGTTTTTTATGAAAAAGTATCAAATTGTCAGAGAATTTGACACACCGGAAGAAATTTACCTATACAACTGGGTGGATGAAGCTCAAAAAGCCATGATCTTCCAAACAGGTGTTGTAGTAAATCAGGTTAATACAAACACGCTGCCATCTACTAAGTTCAAATTGGTTCACTTACCAGCTTTGAAAGTATGTAGCATTCTGTATATCGGCCCATTTCCCTATCAGAAGCATAGCGGTTGGCAGAAAATTAATTGGGAACGTAGGGCGGTAGAAGCTGGTTATAAATATACAGAAGTTTTGTACCGAGAACTCTATCATCGATACGACTTTGGTGGTAGGAACCAGCATGTAACCGAAATAGAAATCTCGATCGATTAAAATAATTGGATCAAATGTTAATTACAATGGCGTACTGACACCTAACTGGATAGCTATTAATTAGGGAAGAAAAATGACAAACAGATCTCAGGCATTCAGACAAGCTGTTTTATTTATCGAGCAAAAAGACTCAGAGTCTCTTCATCAACTACTAGGAAAATACTCCGACTTACTACACAACTCCGAGGTGGTCATATCCGATCAACCCCTTATCCATCATACACTTTCGTATGCTAATTTCTCGGGAGATGAACCTGATTTCTGGTCAACGCCCGAATGCGCTGATATCCTGAAAAGACATGGTGCTGTAATTGACGCTAAATTCTGTCTAAGAGCTCTTAGTACAGCTGATTTTCCAATGATTGAGTGGTTAAGGCAAGAAAACGAGCTACCAGTCTGTCTTAGGGTTGTAGCAGCTCTAGGTCAGACCAAAGAAATTAAAAATTGGTTACTAAGTGAAAATATTAGGGTAAACACAGCACCACCAACTAATTGGCTGAGAAGTACTTCCGATCCTCTTCATTACGTATGGAAAGATCAAAATGGTGAATTGACAGATAAATGGTTGATTGCCGATGCTTTGCGATATGCTATTCGGTTCAGTCATAAATCGACAGCAAAACTTCTTTTAGAACAGTTGGTAGAAATAGACCAAAAGTTATGCCAAAGAATCAAGGGGAAATGTGAGCCCGATTTTCTATCCTATATGATTCAACACCGAAGTCAAATCATTATGAATGATACATTGCCTGCGTGGGAAATGTATCAACTAATTCAGGCTGAGGTTGCTGTTGTCAACGGAGATATGAACTTATTCCAGTATGTTGTAGAAGAAACACCATCACTACTCAGTCGAGAGTTTATAAGGCAACAAGTAGCTCTACTTGAATTGGCGGCTTATTCGGATGGGTACTTATTTGCCAAATTATTATTGGATTCAGGGGCATATATCGGTAAGACCAATTCTCGCCCGAACTCCAATGCTTTAGTCTACGCCATTGAATATGGAAATCGTGAGATGGTGGAATTGTTGAAGGACCTATGGACACCCCCATACGATCTGCCGACTTTAGCAGGGTTGGGTGATTTATCGAAAGTAAAAACTTACCTGGACCACCACATGAATGCAGATTTAGCTGCTGGCTTGGCTCTTGCTTGCATGAACCAACATAAGGAGATAGCTAATTATTTAATAGACCAAGGTGCAGATATAGATGCCGAGTGGAGTTTACATGAACCCGCTACTATCCTACACCACTTGGCTTTTTTTGGTAAATTAGACATGGTTCAATTTCTAATTGAACGAGGTGCGGATCCAACAATTAAAGACTTTAGATATCAATCTGATGCTTTGGGTTGGGCTGAATATAATGGCCAAGACAATGTAGTAGTTTACCTAAGGCATGTGATAAAGGACAAACAATTGCAGGCCGAGTAAACAGGATAGATATTGAATAGTTTTTTATGTTAAATAACTAAAGAATATCTGAAAGGGTTAGTTTTTGCTCACTTGGTATCTAGATCGTCGGCGTCCAAATCAAAATTCACGTTTGTTTCTTAAGTAATTTCTTACTGAAATTGGATCGAAAGATGAACCGGTGTACGCTCGAATGCTTGTTGTGTGGAATACTCTTATAGATTCAACAGTGTGTTTCTTTTTCGAATACGGACTGAAATTAACTTAACTAGAGATATTCAAAGCGAGGTAATTCTATGAATTTTCCGTTACTCTTTCCATTAAAAGCTGAAGCTTTTTCTGATCTAACCTGTTCTTTGTTCTAATCTTACTACATAAATCTATCCCAAAGGGGTTTACTTTTTCGATTGCACTTTTAACGTTATCTCCTCCTAATCCCCCTGCCAGAAACACAGGAATCGAACTCCTTTCAACAATTTCTGCAGACAATTCCCAATTATGAGTTCGACCTGTCCCTCCTAATTCCCTAATTGCTAAATTAGGATTACCACTGTCTAATAACAGATAATCAACGTAAGATGTAATTTTTAGGGCGGTATCGATCGCAGACCGATCAGTTACGTGTACTACTTGCACAATGGACACTTTCGGTAATTCTTTTCTTAAGACTTCATAGACTTCAAGATCAACAGAATCAACAATCTGAATCATATTTGTCGATGTTTTTCTGTGATGTGTAATAATTCCATCTGCAGTAGTTTCACTGGTCAGTAAGCAAGTCTTGATATAACTTGGGACAGAGGAAGTAATTTTTGCAATAGCTAGATCTGATATAACCCCAGGACCACTAGGCATATGTCCAACTAATCCCAAAGCCCAAGCACCAAAGTTAATAGCTAAATTTGCTTCTTCAACTGAAGCAATACAACAAATTTTAACCCTTGTCACTATCGAAGCCGGAATATTTTATGGTTGATCGGAGGTCTTATTTAGACAATATATTATAAAATTGGGAACCCTCAGTTCATCCAATAGATCAGGGAATTCTACCGATTTCTTTTTGTTAAGAGTAGGCTCGATTATCGCCTCGATATTAAATCCAACCTCTATAAATCCTTGTATATAGGTTGATAATGTCCGATGAAAATTGGTAAAACTCTCTCCCATCATTTTCCAATGACGCTCATTTTCTTCAAAATAACGATCTAGCATTACGTGTTGTTTAATCCCATCTTCTGACTTATACCAGCCTTCTCCAGCTGATCTCATTGGGTGTAAATTGGCGATAACGAATCGTCCTTCATTTCTGAGAATTCTATATACTTCTCTCGTATTAGCCATAAAGTCAGGTAAATCACATTGGTTGAGATAGGAAACAGCCAGATCGAAACTCCGGTCTGCAAGAAAAGACAAATTCTGTACATCAGCTATTCTATATTCATTACGACTTGGCTGTAATTCCATAGCTGCTCTGATCATTGGCTCACAAAGATCCAGACCCAATACATAACTAGCACCACGCTGCGTCAGGATTCGACAAAAACGGCCCTCTCCACATCCACAATCAAGAATTCGTAAACCTTTCACGTGTCCACAAGCCTCTAACATCGGTTGATCCAATAATCCGTTTCTATGAGAATTGCGACCTTCACGAGTTTCTTTGATCCAAGGAGACGAAAGCTTTAACCATTCTTGTTTCAGTAGATCCTTTTTCTTTTGAGTAAGATTCATCTTTAATTATCTTTAGGTTGTACAGGTATGATACAGAATCGTTATTGTTTCGTAAAGGTGAGAGGGGGTAGCAAATTAGAACAATTAATCATTAAGAATACATACATTTAGGTGGCTATTAAAACGAAAATTAGCGAAGAATAAATCGGACTGTAGATGCTCAATATGATGGGGCAGAAATTTTACATTTGGCATGTTTTCGCTACTGATATCTGTGTGTAATAGATGAAAATCAGATAAGATAAAATTTGAAACTATTTGGGCAAAACAGTGATAGAGGGTGAATCCAATTCTTTCATCATAATTGTACTAGAGACAACTATGATGAACTTAGAAACAATAAATTAATCAATATCACTTATCATACGATTCATATTTAGCTTTCTTTTTGGCAAAAATAGAAATTGACCAATCACTTAACCATAAGGCAATACTGATCAGAACAATTTGAGCTAACCCACGTAATATGTGCCACCTAGCCGCATATGTTTTTCCATTGAGAGGAATGTCGTTTATCCACATGTTGAGATTAGCCCAATAAAGGATTATCAGAAGAAGGGCAATTGATGGACCTGCCCAAGTCCGGTATTTCGGGATGAGAATTGCCACTCCTAGCAAAACCTCAGGCACACCACTTATATATACCCAGATTCTTGAGTTCCCTAGTATGTCCGGCACAATTGGTTCAAACCATGCAGGATCCGTAAAATGCTTTATACCAACTAATACGAAAAAGAGTCCCATAAGAGCCGAAAAAACATGTTGAAGGACTATTTTCAAATTTAAATTGACCATTTTGATTTCTGAGTAATATCACTGATCACAAAATTAGGGGGAGGAATACTAGGATTCATTAGAGACAAATTTGACTAGTATCTTGAATTAGGAACCATGGTTTTGATACTGGTTACTTTCAATTACAAATTAGTGAATAATATAAATTCGCATTTTTTTAGAGCGAAAACCGTATCTTCTCGATCGAAAACTCCTTTCCTAATCTAAAGATTTAATAAGATATTACTATAATTATGAAAAATACGAAAATGAGTGAAGATAACAAGGACGAAATGAACCTTGGAATGTACCTATAGTAATACGGCTTGTCTGACTTTATCGTTCTTAATTAACATTCAAAAAGTGAGTATGCAAAGTTACCTGTGGAAATTCCAATAATGGATTATAAGATATGAAAGTAATTTGTGTACCATTCGCAATATCTTTTCGATCATCTTTTTAGCTGTTGTTCAAGACTTATCTTTGATACTTCAGTAATCATGATTGCGTCTTTATTTTTGAATCCCCTATTTAATTTGAAAATAGAGTAAGGTTTCTAGATTTTCTTGAAAGGAGAGTAAGTTCAACAAACTATTTTCATGGTAACTTTTGGTTAGACTAAGTTATTTACATCATTCACTTTTTTGAAGACTGAATTCAGTAGATAGAACGCTAACCAACACGAGGCAGTAGTAAAGAAGAATTGCCATTGCCATAACGGATGGGAGAATAATTAATATCGATGTTTGCCTAATCAACAAATGATCTAATTTTTCTATGAGTTCGTGTATGAAAAGTTAAATTTATTAATTAACTAAGATATATAGGCTGAATCTATGTATACAGCATATCGGCTCACAGAATATACAATAGTATCACCCACTTAGAAATAAACTGAAATGGAAATCAGTAATTAGTTTTGTTGTTCAGCGAAAAAGTTGAATATCTCACCAAACTCTAGCTTCCAACTGGACCAACCGTGGCCAGCATTTAATTCTCCGCCTGAAATATTATACCCAAGATCAGAAAATTTATTAAAAAGTCTGCTGTTTCTTTCACGAAGTCCTTCTACATCCATGTTGCTTCGTTTGATATCGTATTTCCCCCAATCAAGATAAATATTAATGGGCTGATATCCCGCGCTGTCTATCATTTGGTTGATAATCTTTTCTCGCTGTAAGGCCCAATAAAAACTAGATTGACATGCTACATTGCTAACCATACTTGGGTTTTTCAAGACAGTATATAAACTAATAAAGCCCGAATTACCGTTGCCTATCTTTAGTCTATTTTCTGAATTTGTTAAAGTTTGAAAAGTTTTATCAATAAAAGGGATAAGTTCGTTGATAAAGTATTCACTGTATTTTTCTTCATCATTATCTAAGTTCATTTCTAGGACTAAAATAATGGGTCGAATTATGTTTTGCGTAATCAGCGAATCAATAACAAAGTGAACCTGCCCAAATTCTAAAGACTCTCGACCAAGATGTACGTATACCACAGGAAGTGGAACTGATTTTTCTGAATAATTAGGCGGCAGGTAAACTTTCAAATTTTGCTCTCGGTCATAAATACTACTGAAAAAGCTTGATGATTTTATTCTACCTTGGATTTTATTGTAAGATTCTTCATAACTTACGTCCTGACAGTCAGGCATAAGTAACCATGAGTAGGTATTATCTGGCTCCTTAATTATTAACTTATTCTTTGGATCTAATTCATACTCATCAAAATTTTTTATGTATCTGTACTTGATTCGAGCATCTGCCTCGATAAAAGTCGACAAATAGAAAAAATTGGTTCCTTTGATACGGTTCATTTTTGATTCATCCCATATACCCAGATGATCACTATTGATCGCAACATCTATAGCATCACCTTGATAAACAAAATGAACATAATTATTATCTTCAATAATGGGAAGTGACTTATGGCTTAGCAAAAAATTTTCAGTTAATTGTAATTTTTCTGATTGTGATGCGGAGTCTACTCGATTGACCCATTTTTCAAACTTAGAATTGAAAGAAACTAGCTGGTTATCCGTCTCTAATTTTTTATTTTTAACTTCGTTTACTGAAACACGAGCGATTTCACCGTAGCTTCTTGCATATATCGATCCTTGATAAAAGCTTGGAAAGGACCAGGCTAATTCTTCAAAAAGTTTCAAGGATACTTTTTCCTCATAGCCATTTGGACTCGCAACTCCGATTGACAAGGAACCTTTTTTGGTCAATATTAGAAGATGATCATCAACAAGAATTGGAAATCCTTCTCCCGGGTCTCTAGATTTCCATTTAATTCTCCCAGTGTCCAAAGAAATACAAGTTAAAAACCTACCACTATAGCAATATATATAATTTTGATGTACTACTGGAGAAGAATAAGAACCGCTTATTCTATGGTTCTCCCAAGATAACTCAACATTTGGTTCCTCCTTGGAATCAATAGTAAGAAGTTGTAAACCATTCTTCTCAGTCTGAACCAGTATCTGTCTATCCGCAACAGTAATGGGCGTTGCACTATCCTTAAAACCATTTTTAACATGATAAACCCATTCCAATTCACCCGACGAAGGTAATAAGCAATATAATGTTTCATTTCCAATCGCTAGTAATACTATCTCACCATTTACCTTACTTATAGTAGCTGATCTATAATGAGCAAAGTCATTACCGAATTTCCATGTAAGTTCTCCTGTGTTCACATCGAATGCAAGAATAAAACTAGACTTACCTGTACCCCCCGCTAAGATAAAAACATTATCTTCATAGACCAATGGTGAACTGGTAAATCCCCAATCGGGTGCTTTTGCCTTAAATTCAACTTCGAGATCCGAACTCCATTTTAGTGTTCCGTCTTGTAACGACAGTGAAAACAATAATCCATATGGCGATAGACAGAATACTTTTTCTCCATATATAAAAGGTGTTGACAGAGGGCCATCTTGGGAATTACCGTGCCCTTTATATGTTGGGCCGATCTTATACTTCCAACGTATACTTCCGTCATTTATATTTAATGCAATCACATAATCAAACTGTTCGTCTGAATACATAGTAACAGCAGTATCTTTGATTAAAGATACTGCTGAATACCCTGTACCAATTTTTTGGGTCCATTTTCTAACTAACACAGGGTTTTGATCAGGTATCACGTTTGGCTCGAGTGATCGACCAGATCTATTACTACCCATAAATCCATTCCAACAGGGTAATGTGTCATCAGCCTTTGAATCACTAATGAAGATTAATGTAATTACAATAGCTAAGCCCCAAATAAGATAAAATTGTCTCATGTAATGCTCTCTAGATAGTAAGTAAAACAAAATGGAAGAATGCTGAGGGACGTCATGTACATCATAGTTTTTTTAATTAATTGAAGAGGTAATGAATGAAGCGAGACTAAAAAACAAAAAACGAAATCTACCTAGCAAAGTTGGAACAAGGCGAATTTATGATCTGATTCCATAATGATTTGTGGCGCTGATCGTTAAAAGCAGTCATGTAATTTTGAAGTGGGTAGTTTAGAAAGAACCTGAACTTTACCGCAACAAAAGAAATCTGTAGTATGCTATACAGCAACCTAGTCTTGATTTTTCTGATTTGAAATACAGTTGAGATTCAAATTGAGTTAACAAAATAGGAGACAAAGACAAAATGGTTTTGCTAAATGACAATCAAAACACCTAAGAGTCAAACAAATACATACCTATGTAATATGCAATACTAGGAAGAACCCCGTACCCACTCTTAATTGATTGCACAACTTCCTAGCATATCCTTTCTTTGAGGGAGTCCAAATTACGTATTTAATTTATCACTTGGTTCAGTTGTTCAACTAGTTCGTCAGACGTAAACGGCTTACCTATGTACCCATCCATTCCAGCTAACTTGCACTGTTCCTGTACTTCTTCTATTCTTGCCGATATCGCCAAAATTGGGACCCTTTTAAGTCCAGACGATTGTTCCAGTTGCCTAATTTGTTCCGTTACCATGTAGCCATTTGCTTCCGGCATCTGTACATCCATCAGGATGAGATCATATTGATTTTGTTGGTAACTCGTCAAGCACTCTGTACCATTAACGGCCTCATCTACCTGGCAGCCTAAATTCTCCAAAAATTTTCGAAAAATAAAGCGATTAACCATATTATCATCAACTACTAGCCCCTTCATGTTTGACAAATTAATTGATTTTTTCTTTTCCATTTCTGTTTCTTTCCGTAAACCAACTCTTACTAATGGCAACTCAAACCAGAAATTTGATCCTTCTCCAATTTTACTGTCTACCCCGATCTTTCCACCCATGCTTGTAACAAACTTTTGACTAATGCTTAAACCTAAACCCGTTCCCCCGTAACTACGACCGATCTCTGGACTTGCCTGATTAAATGACTCAAATATATTCGCTTTTTGATCTGTTGGAATGCCAATTCCTGTATCTATGATTTCTACTCTAATTCCAAGCTTAGTGGTTTTAAGTAATAACTCCACTTCACCAACCATCGTGAATTTTATTGCATTAGCAACTAAGTTGATTACCACTTGTTTGATTTTTTGCCGATCACCCAACCACTCACCACACATCATAGGTGGGTAATCCAGATTTAATTGGATTTTTTTCTGCTCAGATAAAGGAAGTAAGATTTGTCGAACTTGTCTAAAGATATCAACTAAATCAAATGGTTCTTGGTGATGTACGATTCTACCATCTTCTATCTCGGCAAACTGAAGGATCTCATTAACAACCGTTAGTAAGTATTGTCCAGAATTTTTTGCTCTATTAATATGACTCTTATGCTCAGAATTTAACTGTTCGGTATCAATTAAATTTAGAGAGCCAATTATCCCATTCATTGGTGTTTTGATTTCGTGGCTCACTTGGGATAAGAAGTCTTTTTTGATCTGAATTTCCTTCTTTGCATTTTGTTTTAGAAATTCTAATTGTTCAACATGTTCTTGGTAAGTCAATACTTTGCCGAAATCAGTCACGGTATCACGTCTGACATTCTTATCCAAATTAAGCGTTTCTAATTTTTGTAGCTCTAGAATCTCTGATGGTATCTCTGTTAAACAATTATGACTCAGATCAAGTGATACTAACCTCTTTAAACTGCCTAATTCAGATGGAATTTGATAGATTAAGTTTTTACTCAGGTCTAATTCCACTAACAGATTCAATTGGCTCAATTCGATCGGCAATTGCCCGATTGCATTCCCATCCAAGCGTAATTTTTCCAGTTTAATTAAATCTCTAATAGTCTCTGGTAAAAATTTTATTTGATTATCGCTCAAATAAAGTTGTCGTAAATTTGATAGTCTATTTACTTCAGTAGGAAATTTCTGTAATCGATTCTGGTTCAAATTGAGAGATTGCAGTTTGAATAGCTTATTTATCTCAGCTGGAATATCTGTCAAATTGTTATTTTTCAGATTTAGGTCATGAAGACTTTTCAGATTTTCAATCATACTGGGTAAAGATTCTATTAAGTTCGATTCTAAATTTAAGACCTCCAAATTGGTTATTTTATTCAATATCTGCGGAAAAGTTCCGACTTGGTTCGATCCCAAATGGAGTTCAGTCAAATTAGTCAGTTGCCCAATCTCGGGCGGAATTAGCTCGATCTGGTTCCACTCTAAATAGAATCTAGTCAGACGGGTCAATTGTCCAATCTCAGATGGAATTACCTCAATCTGGTTGAATCCCAAATGGAGTTCAATTAAATTGATCAGTTGCCCAATTTCAGCCGGAATTACCTCGATCTCGTTCCACCCTAAATGAAGTCCAGAAAGATTGGTCAGTTGCGCAATCTCAGCCGGAATTACCTCGATCTCGTTCGATGCTAAACCAAGCCTAGACAGATTGATCAGTTGACCAATCTCAGATGGAATTACCCCAATCTTGTTCGATGCTAAACTAAGTCTAGACAGATTACTCAGTTGACCAATCTCAGATGGAATTACCTTAATCTGGTTATATCCTAAATGAAGTTCAATTAAATTAGTCAACTGAAAAATCTCAGGTGGAATGATCTGGATGTGATTTCCTACTAAATTCAGTATGACCAAACTAGACAGTTGATCAACTTCGGGCGGAATAATCTTGATCTGGTTATATACTAAATGGAGTGCGGTTAGGTTAGTCAGTTTCCCAATCTCAGCCGGAATTACCTTGATTTGGTTGGATCCCAAGTGGAGTGTGATAAGACTAAACAGTTGCCCAATCTCGGGCAGGATTAGCTGGATCTGGTTCCACCCTAAATGAAGTCAAGAAAGATTAGTCAGTTGACTAATCTCAGCCGGAATTACTTCAATCTGGTTAGATGCCAAACCAAGTCTGGTGAGTTTATCCAGTTTGCCAATTTCAGCCGGAATTACCTTGATTTGGTTGGATCCCAAGTGGAGTGTGTGTAGACTAGTCAGTTGCCCAATCTCGGCCGGAATCACTTCAATCTGGTTCGATGCCAAACTAAGTCTGGTTAAATTAGTCAGTTGGCCAATCTCAGCCGGAATAACTTCGATCTGGTTAGATACTAGATGGAGTTCGGTCAGACTAGCCAGCTGTCCAATTTCAGCTGGAATCACTCCAATTTGGTTGGATCCCAAGTGGAGTGTGTGTAGACTAGTCAGTTGCCCAATCTCGGTCGGAATCACTTCAATTTGGTTCGATGCCAAACTAAGTCTGGTTAAATTAGTCAGTTGGCCAATCTCAGCCGGAATTACCTCGATCTGGTTAGATACTAGATGGAGTTCGGTCAGACTAGCCAGCTGTCCAATTTCAGCTGGAATCACTCCAATTTGGTTGGATCCCAAGTGGAGTGTGTGTAGACTAGTCAGTTGCCCAATCTCGGTCGGAATCACTTCAATTTGGTTCGATGCCAAACTAAGTCTGGTTAAATTAGTCAGCAGGCTAATCTCAGGGAGAATTTCATGCAAACCTTGATCACTCAAATCAAGGACTTGAACTTTGTCCCGTTGTTTAAGAGCTTCCGATAAGTCGGTATAGGTTTTCACTGTTTCCCAATATTAAAAAATAAGAAATACGCGTACTAAAAAAGAGGCAATGGGGTTACTAATAATAAAAAAACAATCAAAAGCCCTAAATGGGAGCAAAACTTTTCTTTTATCCAGATTGAAATTCAACACAACATGATATTTGGATCCCAAGCATCATGTTGTATTCCTTTACAAGGATTCAGAATAGTTAAGTTTCAGAAGATGATCCTATATATCTAAACTAACAGAACGAAAATGAATATAGCTTAGAAAAGAAAAATCTGAATGTTAAATTGGAACTTATTGGGTAGATGTAATAAAGACTGATAGGATAGTATTTTCTGAGAATAAGTATCGAAAATAGAGAAGAAAAAAGAACCGGGGCTGATACCTGTCTGATTACTTCGTAGGGGCACAATTCCCTCAGTACGATCCGATTTCAGCTATATACAAAGTGTATTCCAGTTTTGGCCTACCTTTGTAATCACTTTCTTTAATCCGATAAGAGTAAGTTCTTAGAAAAATTATTTCGATGTTGAGCTAGAAAAAATAGCTAATGAAATAAAAACTAGCCTCTGTCGCTACCACCACCTCCAAAATTATTTGATAAGTCCACTCCTTACACAAATATACAGGTTTCCACTGTACTACTTGTCAGAGTCAATTACCAGTGTTATATTGCCTTCAATAAATGGTTCGGTAAAATCCGTTGATGATACGCTCGGTACTCTTTCTAATTTTTAAGTTCTTTTGGTTGACGCTAGCATATCACAATAGTGTGGCAGAAAATAGAAACGAAGCAGTTTTGACAGGTAAGATTCGGGACCAAACCACACAAAAAGTGTTGGCTGACGCCAAGATATCAATCTTCGGTCAGACCAGTAAGAATACTACAAGTGGCCCAAAAGGTGAATTTTCGCTTTCATTACCAACTGGTAGTTATTCACTTCAGGTGACTCACCCGAATTATCAAACCGTTGTCAGGACAGACCTCGTAGCAACTATAGGGCGAAATCGACCATTGGTAATAGAGTTATCAAAGATGATTTTCCTGTTAGATCAAGTCGAAACAACACCTAATTTTTTTCTACCACGACCAAATGCTTCGACTAGTTCATACAATTTTAGTTTCGAGGAGATCCGTCGTTCTGCTGGCGGTGCTGAAGATATCCATCGGGTAATGAGAGCCCTACCAGGTGTCTTTTCTACTTCTGACGGTATCAATGCATTAGTAGTACGGGGCGGACACCCTCGCGAAAACCTTACTCTATTAGATGGTATAGAAATTACCAATAGTAACCACTTTGGAGACCAAGGAACCTCGAGTGGTGGAATTAGCATGATCAACCTCGATTTTGTGCGTGAGTGCTCCTTTTATACCGGTGGGTTTCCAGCAAAATATGGCGACAAGTTATCATCGGTGATGGATATTAAATTCAGAGACGGTAATAAGAATCGGTGGCAGGCAGATATTTATTCTGGTTTTGCCGGTTTCGGTGCCATGGTAGAAGGTCCTCTATTTAGCCAAAAAGGTAGTTGGATGGCTTCAGCTCGTCGTAGCTACTTGGATCTTTTGGTAGATGTATTACCTAGTTCACTTAGTGTAACTGCGATTCCTAACTATAGTGATTTTCAGGCTAAAATAACCTATGACTTATCGAATACCGATACTGTAGATCTGATTGGCATAGGTGGTTCTGATAAAATGAAAATTAAGAGTTCTGATGACAATATTAGTCGTGGATTCGACACACTTGATTACAACAATTACCAATACACGTTGGGTTTAAAGTGGCAGAGACTATTTAGCCAGAAAGGGTATTCGACCATCATATTATCTCGTTCCAGTTATCGTTATCTATTTGATGGGGGGGATAGTGTTGGGAGCGGCGCCTTCACTAATGATTCTTGGGAAGGTGAAAACCAACTCAAAGGAGAAATTAACTACGATATTACCTCACAACACCAATTACAGTTTGGGGCTTCTGCCAAAACTGCGCATCTTGATTATCGATATGAATCCAGAGGAATCGATCTTTATAACAATGAAACGGGACAGTTAATGCGATTCGGCCGCTTAGATGTTAATGAAAAAGAAATAACGTATAAACTGGCCACGTACATACACTATACAATGCGACCACTCCCCATACTAGACATGGAACTTGGTTTAAGATCTGACTACTTCGCCTTAACTAGTCAACAACATTTAAGTCCACGCATGGGTCTAAGTTCCCAAGTCACCTCCAAAAGTCGTCTTAATCTCGCCTACGGTGTTTATTATCAAACTCCACCTTACTTTTTTATTTTGTGGGACCATCAAAACCACTATTTAAAAGACCTAAAATCCAAACACTATGTGACAGGCTTACAACATCTACTGAGAACGGATCTTCTATTCAGTGTTGAAGTTTATTGGAAACAATATGCAGATTATCCAGTGCCCATCAACAATGAAATGGTAAATTTATCTAACAATGGTTCGGGATGGGTAACAGGAATTGACTTGTTCTTACACAAAAAGCTAACCCGTCGACTATACGGACGCGCTAGTTATACCTATTCTCGATCTAGCTTTGAAACACCCGAACGAGGGAAATTTGTATGGGATTTTGACATCCCACACATTTTTAGTATAAATGGTGGGTATAAGTTCTCAAATAAATTTGAGTTTAGTTTACAATGGCGATACTTGTCGGGGCGACCGTATACACCAATCATCGGCAGTTTTGAGAACACCCCCGGTTCCGGCGATTGGGAAGCAATCTACGATGCAAACGCCAATTCATCTCGTTTAGACAGCTACCACAGCCTAGATCTAAGAATAGACCGACGTTTCCAATTTGATCGTTGTAATTTGATAGCATATCTGGATGTGTCTAATGTCTACAATCGTCAGAATATCTGGTCTTTTGAATGGTTGAGAAAAGCAAACGAAAAGAAAAAAATCTATCAGTTTGGTGTCTTGCCAATTTTTGGCTTTCATCTCGAATTTTAATACTCTACATTATAAATTAATTCTTACCTTATTTGTTATCATCAGTTGGCACAAAAACATTCTTCGGTCAATTAGCCCTTTTTATATCAGCCCATTGGATCGGTAGCTTGTTCCTCCTTTTTACGGTTAACGTTTTTTTCATTGCTTCATTAATTTCTTCCTTACTCAAAACTGAGTTAGATATGTGAACCTCATCTATTAAACCCTCAAAATAGTGATTTCCATCTCCTTTGAAACCAATGTATAACGGGTCAGCAGTCGCATCAACTGACTCATTTACTTTACCCTTAGTCTTTAGTTTACCGTCCACATAAATCTTCGCCTCTTTACTTTTATCCTCAAAAGTTATGACTGTATGATGCCACTTATTAATACGGTCTAAAAAGTCAAAATCAGTTCCCGACTCAAGACGTGCGCCCCAAATTCCGAACCATAACACACCTTCTTTTTTGACACACCATTGATAAGCTCCTTCTTTAAAGACCACTCCACCAGCACCAGTCCATTTAGCGGGGTTACCTGTTACATTGACCCAAGCTTGAATGGTCAAATCACCAGTGTCAGAATGTAAGGTCTGGTTACTCTTCACCATCACACGAGCATCTTTACCATTAAATTTTAATGCTGACCCCGATATACCTTTCACCCACTGAGCTTTTTGAAGTTCTCCGATATTATCATTCACTAAATCTTTAACCTGTTGACCTTTTCCTTCATCAAAAGACCAATAAGCCATTGTGTGCTTGTTTACCGCGTCTGCATCAAAATCACAAATCAGTAAAAGTGAAACTCCCAAAAGCGAAATTATTATTCGGTTCATTTGTAATTGTTCCCTATATCATCTCATTATACTAAGCTCAGAATAACAGTAGGATATCAGTTAACTAAAACTAACAACGTACCCAGACTGGGTTTGCTCCGTTTTTCAGCGTCTTAGATCACACCAAATCTAAAATACTTACTGTAAAATAACAATATTACCTGGTCGAAAATAAAAACGTACGCACTAATGTTTAATCTATTATAAATTAAAAACTCAGCCAAACTAGTTATACCAGTAATGAGATATCAACACAACGCTTTCTTGGTTAAGACCACACATGAAAAATAAACAATAAGTAATCAAAAAATATTGATAGCCCAACATTTGTATTATCTTTTTGGGTCTTAGTCAATCAATCTCTCCTTGATATAGTTTGACATTCTAACTATTAAGAAATACTTGTCAAACATAACAATTTTTTCTAAAACTTAGATAAAACCATGACTATATGGCAATTATACAAAAGTGTGAGCCAGAATTTTATGTTGATGAATTATATTTTATTTGAAAATTATTCTACGTGTTAAGATAAAAAATCAAAAATTATCGGAGATGAAAGAATGAAAAATTTATACCCGTTTGTTTGTAGTCTGCTTTTCAACATATTGGTTGTTTACAATTTGTATGGGGCTGAGCTTGCAATAGTTGACTTTGCCGATCAATGGACAAAAGTGACCGGACTCAGAGATACTTTAGACGAATTTAAGATTGAATATGACGATTACACCAAAGAGATTAAGAATGGAAAATTAGCTTTTACCAGACAAAATAAAGTTTTCTTTATAGGTAGTATGGCCACAAATAATGCCAAGCTACATCAAGGTCTTGATAATAATGCTGAAGTGATACAAGAATTTGTCAAGAAAGGAGGTTTAGTAATGGAACCAACACAAGCAGATCAGAATGAGGACAATGTAGATTGGTTACCCGAAGGCTTAATTTGTGTTAGGACCGATACGGATTTACCTGTTTTTAAGATCAAAAAACCTAAACATCCTTTATTTCAAAGTCCACACAGATTAACCGATAAAGACTTTGAAAATTGGGGCCACCAAAATTGGCCGACCGTCTGGGAAATGATCAAATCCCACAAAGGATTTACTGTCATAGCAGAAAGCACAGGTGGACCTGCCATTATGGAAGCAGTATATGGAAAAGGTAAGTTTGTCATGATGTGTATAGCACCAGATAAATATTATGTTGCCGGTAATGACGATAATACTAGGAAAAAAGCAAGAATGTTTATGGAAAATATGTTGGAAGCATTTGTTCTTTCAAAGCCATGGACTATAGATTCTAGAACTAAGTTAACAACTAAATGGTCTATTTTAAAAACAACACGATAAACAGCCAAACCAAAATAGTCGACAAAGCAATCTCCATCAATCTGATTCTTTGATTTACTAGATCAATGAAGAAAAAATAAGTAATGGGGTAAAAAATTATTGTTCGTTCAATCTAAGTGGTGGAAGAGTAGTTCTAGAATTAGGAAGAACAAAGGCAAAGAAACTCATAAGTACGCGGTTTATAGCTCCATTTAGTATCTGTTACATATCCAAATAGACGACTAAACACGTCATATGATTATTGTATGAGTACCCGCATAATTAGCCGTGTACGTTCACTATTCAAGTAACTTGACTACAGTGTTCCTAAGCTCACTTGGTTTGAAATCAAATGAATCTTCTGTTGCTATACAGGTTACTTCACCATTCGTTTCAATAAGGTAAAAAGACTTGACGGTCTGTTCACACTCACTATCTACTTGATGGTGCTTTCGATGGGCTGAGGATCGAGAATTCGCTTTGTACTGTTGGTATACTGGCCATCTACCGAATGAGTTCTCGGATATAGACCACTAAAAATTCCATCTGCTGATGGAATTTTTAGTGGTCTAACCGCCTGCTCGACGAATAGTGAGTAGCTATAACTAACGAAGGCTAGATCTGAGGCCTATGCAAAAAATAGATAATGTAACAGAATTCTATCCCTCAATATCTAGTAATTGGAAATCTGTAGCTGTAGAAATTTATATGTGAGAATTGGATGAAATTGAGGAATGTGGGACAAAGGTTAAATGATTATCCTATATTCAGTCTAACCCGCTCAGAACAAAAATTTCAGATATTTACTTGAAGTTAGTAAAAAACAGAAACCAACATCCAAATTGAAATACAATCTAATATTTGATTGTATTTCAATTTATCTAGAATGTTTTAGAAACCATTTGTAGAGTTCTGGGTTATCGTAGGTTTTTGTCCAAGAATCATGTCCAGCTTCGGGATAAATTGTGAATTTGATGCTGCTCCCGTGTTTTTTTAAAGCTGTCACTATTTCTTCTGATCTTGAGAAAGGAATCACATCATCCTTTTGTCCATGGAATGTCCAAATAGGCATTTCTACCAGAGATCTTAGGATCTGACGGACTTCTCCACCTCCACAAACTGGAGCTATAGCAGCAAAACGTTCAGGGTACATGGAAGCTAAAGACCATGTACCAAATCCTCCCATACTCAAACCAGTTAAGTAAATCCTGCTAGTATCTACTTGGTATTTTTCAACTATTTCTTCAATTAAACCATTAATTGTGTGCAGTTCACTAGTCCACCATGAGTCTTCAGGGCATTGTGGCGATACAGTAATAAAAGGGAAATCAGGATTAGTTTCGACAATTTTTGGGATACCATGTCTTTTGACTGAATCTAGATCACTTCCTCTTTCTCCTGCACCGTGGAGAAAAAGGATCAGAGGGAATTCTTGGTTAGTTGATTGGGCATAAGATTCGGGAAGAAAAAGAAGATATTCCATCTGAAATGTGATATTAAAAGAACACTTTTTCTGCGAATCCGAAGGTTTGGCATGCTTGTTGGAGGAAATTTCAGAACTGAATGATTGCATAATAACTCCCCAAAAATATACTAAAATGATAACAGTAATATGAAGATAATTTATGACTCTTCCTGTCAGAAGACTATACGTTGGATCAAGAAGATATCAAGGTAAAACAGCTAATAAAGAAAAGTCAAAGCAAGGATTATATGACAGCGATTTGACTACCAGTTCAGCAAGTTATATTTTGTGCAAAGATTAGTATTTAGTAAAAAGACGTCATCAAGCAAAAAAATTGCTTCAACTGTGACATTATTGCTAAAATTAAATTAGGATTATTATTCAGGTTCGTGGCTTCTTCTTACATGGTACATACGAAACGTACCGTAGTTTTTGGCTAATTGTAATAATCCAACATAATCGCAGGTTATATCATCAATATTATTAGCGACAATTAAAGAAGCAAAATGCTCACTGGCATAGACTTGACCTGGTGGTGTAATAGGTTCAATACGAGCAGCTCGGCTCACATGAGAACCAGAAAAGTTAAGCTGTTTTATCATTGGGTCTGTGAACCGATATACTGGACCTGTGTGAAGTGCAATACGCAGATTAATGTCCGGTGGTAGTCCTCGCTGAGCCCAATCCGTATCACGAATTAGATCTCTCTGCTTCAGCGCAAACTTTGCTGCGTCTTCTACTGAAGCAAATACAAAATAGAAAGCATCACCCCACGTATTTCTGGTCAATGGCTGGTAGGGATATTTCTCCATTTCCTCAACTATATAACCAAGAAACTCTTGGATAAAATGTGCAACTTCCATTTCGGATAATTTACTATATCCAACTACATCTGCAAAAAACATAACTCGTATTTCATGCGAAAAATGAGAGTCTACTTCCGAAATAGAAACACTTTTATGTTGTTTATATTTATTAGCTGGTACATCTATAATCTCGATGGCACGTCCCAAATCTTTCCATCTATTAATCACTTCTGGGGTCTCACCTAATTTCCCTGGCTCTTGACCATCCCATACTGCGAGAGAAACAAGTGACGTGTCGTATTCTTGCGCCCTTAATATTGCAGTTCCATCTACAATTAGGCTGGTAAATTCTAGAAGGACACGATTATCTTTAGCCGGATAATCATTAGCCATGATTACTCGACCAGCTTGCTTTAAGATGCTTTCAAATCGATTCTTCCAGTTTGAATTTGGATCTACATCGACACTATCTTTAACGAATTGTTCTATCTCATAAGGAAGTATTATGTCAACTTCGCCGCCGCGTTCTAGCATAGCTTCTAAGAACAAAATATCAGAGCCAGCAGCAGCTGTAGAAATCCCAATATCCGCGTTTAATTGATTTAGCTTGTTAGTAATTCGCTCTTTGATCTCCGCTTCCAAATGAGTAGGGAAACGGGAGCCTGATTGCCCACTTGGAAGTACTGGGTGTCCAGTGAAAACAACAATCTTAGGTAAAGCAAAACAATCATCTAACCACTGTGGTTCTTTTCCTAGTGCCTCTAGTAATAGTCGTGCATTACGCCTAGTTGAGTGTAAACTTGCAAAGTTTCCCTTTCCAATTTCACCAGCAGAACTATAATATTCTCGAGCTTGCTCTGGTTGCCCCAGAATAAGCAAGACCTCGCCTAATGTTGCCTTTGTCCAGTAATCTTGTTCTGATTCTTTGCTCTGCTCCAGACTGAGCTGATAAACGTGGCTACCAATTTGGTGTGCTATGTCTAAGTTGCCTTTGATCAAGGCCAGTGTGGCAGCATTGATGCCAGTGTAACTGCTACCAGTGTTTTTATAAGAGGTATAGTAAGCTTGAAATGCGTGTTCTAGTTGCGATAGTTTTTCTCGACTACCGCTTTCCTTTTCCCATAAATCTTTGTGCGTTCTACCGAGTAAGCCAAGAGTGTCATCATCTTGGTGTCCTTCGCTTTGTAATTCACGTGCTATTTGGTTCGCTTTGTAAGGAGAACCACCTCGAGCAAGCGCTAAGCCCAGCAATTGTCTCAGTCGTAAATCATTACTCCAAACCTCAAGTCCTTCCGAAATAACATCAAAAGCTAACAAAGGTTCTCCGATGCCTAGAATTCGATGTCCTAGATGACGATAAATTTCTGGAACGTTTCTCCAATTGTTTGAAGATCTACCACGCCAAATGTCGCTTAAATCGCGAAGATTTAAACTTTTATCTTCCAGACGATCAAGAATGTTTCTAACTTCATCTTGTACTCGCACTTGCCCTTCAATTGGTGGAATAATACGGTAGCCTAGATGTAAGATAGTTTTGATAGCTTCCATTGATGTGTTTCGATCATACTCTTTTTCAGACTCAGGGAGTTGATCATAGCTTACCAAGCAAGGATGAGTCATTATTTTATCATCACGCTCAGGACCAAAGGTCCAACCGTCTTTTATTCTTTGTTGGGCCCATATTTCATGGGTGTTTTCCGATAGTAATTCTGTTAAATCAGCTAATTCTTCTGGTAATTCTACATCAGAAGTGTCTATAGGATTCGGGGTATAACTCATATAGAATCCTTTACCTTCTGGGTGTTTTCTCAGGGAAACGAGGCATTTTCAGCATAATTTTTCCTTTCTATCTCAGCTTCCAAATCACATAGACTATAGAAAGACTAGTTGGGTTTATCAGGATAACTTACTAAGAGAGAAACCTTCCGCTAACTACATTGACTTTACAGACCTAGAACGCTGATACACAAGAAATCGACTCAAAAATATTGTAATCTTGTTAAAGCAAACTCAATATTTATTGATTAAAAAAAGATGACTCCGAAAACAATCATTTACTCAAAACATATGAGTTGATATATTGGAGTTAGTAGTAGAAAATTTAATTTCCTAAACTACAGCTCATGTAAATCTTCTATCTGATAAATTATCATTTGGAGTCTGATATGTTGCGACCACCTCAATCTTCCTTACTAACTGATAACAACCTCGCCTTATTTTTAGACTATTATCAGCTAAGCATGGGACAAGCCGATTTTAAACGTAAAAACAATGCTATCTGTACAGAAAATTATTTTATTCGTAAGATCCCACAAGGGAAATACTTAGTTGTTGCAGGGCTGGAGCAAGTAATACATTATGTTCTAAACCTAAAATTTACCGATGCAGATTTGGATTGGTTACAAAGCACTGATCCTGGAGTAGAATTGGAATCTGATTTCATTGATTATTTGCGCAATTTTAAGTTTGATGGCGATATTTATGCTCTACCGGAAGGCTCATTAGCTTTCGCAAATGAGCCAATAATCAATGTGACAGGTAAGTCAATTGATGTACAGATATTTGAGACTTACTTGTTAACTATTATGAATTTTCAAACTTTGATTGCCACAAAAGCCGCTCGCGTCACACATAGTGCACAGGGACGAATTTGCTTCGATTTTGGTGCCCGGCGCGCACATGGCCGTGATGCTGCTATACTAGCTGCCAGAGCATCTGTTATCGGTGGTATCAAAGCAACTTCCCTAGTGGTCGCTGCAAAGTATTTCGATGTTCCTTATGTAGGAACAATGGCCCATAAATTTGTTCAAGATAGTTCTTCTGAACTTCAAGCTTTTCGCGATTATGCACAGGTTTTTCCCGACAATACTATTTTACTAGTAGATACCTATGATACGTTACAGGGGACTAGAAATGCCGTTCAAGTAGCAAAAGAAATAGAGATGCAAGGGCAACAAATACATGGCATTCGAATTGACAGCGGCGACCTTATTTTTCTTAGCCAATCTGTTCGTGAAATTTTAGACCAAGCAGGTTTACACAAAGTAAAAATCTTTGCTAGTAATGATTTAGACGAGTTCCAAATTGATCGACTCATAAAAGCTAAAGCACCAATTGACGGTTTCGGAGTGGGAACTCGCTTAGCAACTGGGGCTGTTCTAAATTCCATTACAGGTGAAGGTGGAGTTTCTTCCATGCCAGGGGTTTATAAACATGTCGAACGAGAAGAAAACGGCATAGCCATTCCCACTCTCAAAATTAGTTCTGATCCGGGTAAGTCGACACTCGCAGCCAAGAAGCAAGTGTTGAGAATATCTAGAAATTCTCAGTATATTAAAGACCAAATTTGTCTTTGGGATGAAGTCTCAGAAGGCCACGGATTGATGATTCCAATCGTCAAAAATGGAGAACTTATTTACAATTTCCCTTCGGTACAACAAATTCAGAAATATACAACGGAAGAATTGACCAAACTACCTAATTTTTACAAGACTTTAAGTGAAAATGACGAGGATACAAACGATAGCGAGTATCCGGTCGAAATCAGTCCTCAGCTAGTAGCATTACAAAAAAAAATAATAAAGGAGAAAACAAAACCTTAATTATTTAGTGAATTTTCTCAATTAATCAAATCCTTAGCACAGCGAAACCCTTGGCGTTGTCTCAAATACGAAGTCGATTCGGGTTGATCAGAAGCTCGAGCTGATACTCGCAGGTTATACCAGTCATCGTGCCATGACCCACCCCTTAACACTCGGTATTTTCCATCACGGGGGCCCTGCGGGTTTTTTTTTGGTGAATTCTGATAAAAGTCGGGCGTATACCAGTCAGCACACCACTCCCAAACATTACCTGACATATCGTATAATCCGTATTTGTTAGGCGCAAAGTAACCAACTGGAGAGGTTTTGTCCCATGTATCTGCTTGGCTTAATTTTGATTGTTTACGAATCCACAAAATTAATCTTTTTTGGCGTGTATTATCCCATTTACTGTCTCCACTGGGATTTTCGAAATTAGCTAAGGTACTATCAATTTCATTCCCCCAGGGGTAACGCTTTCCTTCGAGTCCCCCGCGTGCCGCATATTCCCACTCAGCTTCAGTAGGCAATCTCTTTCCTGCCCACTTGGCATAGTCATTGGCATGATGCCAAGTGATACCAATGATTGGATGATTGTCATATGGAGCAAATTTGCTCACCCAATCAGGTATTGGCCGAGAATTAGTTTTTTGTACAAATTCTCTGTACTGTCCAATGGAAACCAGATGAGTGTCCATGTAAAAAGCGTCAAGTTCAACAGAGTGAATTGGAAACTCATCATGACTTCCTTCCTGAAAACTGTCACCCATCTCAAACATACCGGCTGGAATTAGTGACATATTTTCGTGTACGTAATCCTTCATACTTCTATATATTATGGTTTATGATCCGCTTATACCCAGCCGACATGTTTGTTCGGAAATTCAATCAATTTCATCAAATCTTCAATTCAAAAAGATCATACTAGAACTGATCGATTTAAGATTTTATTTTCCTATTTAAGATTTTAACTTTGGATAGATAAGGATTAAATAAAACAGTTAGTCGACGTAGATTAGTTTACAACCTAGTAATCTAATATGTCCGCCAATTCATCTAGGTTTACCAAAATTTGATCTATTACTTTTTCATCGGGGGTGGAAATAGTACCCAAAGTAGTTGGGGGATGTATACGAAAATAAGTATTCCAAGCGGCATGAACATCGACTAATTTCAGTTCATTCTGACTGTTCCCAGTTTCGTAAGCTTTTGCACCATCTTTCCAAGCTGATATAAAAGAAGAACCAAGAGCTCTGATATCAACCGGAATCCACGATTTTCCTTCATTCTGGACGATCAATCTCTTTTCAATGTTAATACTAGAAAGTTGAGTCATGGAGGTTTCAAACATCAAAAAAATATGATCTCCGAGATCAACTATCTTAGTTCGGATATCCACTGACTCCAGTAATGCAGCATACAATGTTGTCAACTCGTCGCAATCTCCAATTGGGTTTTTAGTTGCTAGTATTGATCTCGGATATTTCATCTTTTTGAACGGTCCATCAACATCAATATACCAAAGGTCAGCGGCGCTCAGTAAGCTTTGCGTATAACTAGCTGTTTCATCGATAACATATCCTTGTCCATATATCGATTGAAACGGGACATTTGTATCTGGGCGATATTGAATACCTAATGAATTCAAGGCTTCGTAGATTTTCATCGCAGTAACTAAATTAGTAAACTGTTTTACGTGGTTATCTTTTACCATAATTTGAGATGCAGACAAGGCAAATGACTTAGTAATTGGATCAGCTGGATCAATAAATGCTACCATCGGATCCAACTTTTCACGATAAGCTACTTTTCCCATTTGTCTTAAAACGATAGGTCGACGCTGACGAATCTCGCGAGTTCGCCCCAAGTATTTGTAGTTAATCAAAATTTCGGCTTCGGTACGAATGTCTCGATCCAATTTTTCCACATTTTTATTAAATTGAAAGGCTAGTGGAATTCTCTTAGTACTCAGATTCGAACCTACTGAACTCAGCAAGATGTTTTTTGCTACGACCAAAGGTTTATCCATATATTCTGGTATAAAGGTCGAAACTGAAACTTCTAGTTCTTTTTTAAAGGCTGAAGTCAACACTAACTCGCCGCTTAGTGGGTTTGGTGTTTGATATTGTTGGTAAAAGGATAGCAAGACATCTCTAAGGATAATTGAATCTACCAAAATTCGCTTAGGATTATAATCAAACCCCAGAATCATTGAGAAACGGTGAGTATCGTTCAAGGTTGGTGAACTCAAATAAGCATAATCAAATCTCAATCCTCCATACTGAAGTGTACCTCCTGTCGATAGGCTAATGGGCTCTCGAAATTCTGATTCCGAACCGATGGGAGTAATCGTGCCTAGGGGGACTTCTATTCCTCCCCGAATTGCTAGAATGTTTTGTATAGTTTGTTCAACTCCAAAGTGAAGACTATGATCTAAATCGAGAGCTATTGTAGTTTGGCGCATGGGCTTATACATCATACCAAATCGGAAATTTCGAGACGCTAACTTATCCGTTTCGTTTCGTTTCGAATTTTCGATATCACTTGCTTCATAATCAAAGTTGATTTTAGTATCATTAATATCTTGGCCGAATAACCCAAATGCGAACCAATCGGTGGGCTGGTAGAGTAGACCAACGTCAAAACCAAATCCGGTTGCATTACCAATTGGGTATGTATCCAGTTCACTACCGATAGATACTCTTTTGATATTCAGACCAGCAGAGATTGATTTCGTGATACCAATTCCGTACGAAACGCTGATACGATCGTCTTTAAACTCAAGTTCATCATCTCCAAAACGAAGTTGTATCCAATCCATACCAATCGCATGCCGGTCTGTAATTGGAAAAATGTAACTGAGATAATTTTGCTGTAGGCCTTCAATTCCATATAGATTAGTCATCATCCCACTGATAGTCTGCTGTCCAACGTTGACTAAACCTGCAGGATTCCAAGCAATAGCGTTAGCGTCATCTGCAATCGCTGTAAAAGAAGAACCCATACCAAGTGGACGGACACCAACCGGAATTTGATTATTTGCTTTGAGAATTAGGGCTTCTCCTACAATCAGATTTACGCAAATTATTATGAAAAAAGATAAAACAGAAATTGTACTGAACGAAAAATTTAACGTACTTCCAATTGGACAGACCCTACTAAATATAGGAAAATGTATGTACAATTTGAGAAAACTCTTAGCTTGATTTGATGCTGATTTACTCATTCAGTAAAAACTCCTGCTTCTCGAGGCTAGTCAACTGGCGTGTTGATCTGATTTCAGCTAATCTTTTTAACCCTGAAATATCTATCAATGGGTGAAACCGAATAGTTTTATCATGACTTACCGTGGCGATGGCTTTCCCGTCTGAACTGTATTTGACATCAGTAATCTCTGCTGAATGCCCATGCAACGTTAGGACAATTTGGCCCGAAGAAATATCCCAGACCTTTGCAACTTTGTTTCTGCTGCATGTAGCAATTTGGCTCCCGTCAGGACTGAACGCAATACCTTGAGGTTCTTCTGGCCAAATGGCTATAGACCGCATCACCTGCCCCGTTTCGGTGTTCCAAATTTTAATTGTTCCGTCTAGACTAACTGTTCCCATACGCGAACCATCTTTGTTGAAGGTTACTTTTTTAATTTCCATGGAATGACCTGATAAAGACAGTAGTAGCTGACCCGTTTTTGCATCCCAAGTTTTGATTTCAGCATCTTGTCCAGCCGTCACTATTTTTTTACCATCAGGACTATAACTCAAACTGTAGATTTCACCTTCATGTCCAATCAAAGTGCTTTCTAGCTCTCCAGATTCTAGTTCCCACAAGCTGGCTACCTGACCCGATACCGCTAAATACTTTCCATCAGGACTAAAAGATAAGCTATAAATTTCTTTTTCTGTTGTCTTAAATTCTTTCCAGACACCTCCGGTTACTATATCCCAAACGATAGCTTTCGAATCTTTACCCCCCGTCGCAACGTAGCGACCATCATAGCTAAATGATGCAGTAAGCAGTGGGACTTCTCCTATCTTTCCATGAGAAAAGATATGCTTTATCTGTCTAGATTTTGTTTGCCAGAGTTTGGCCATTCCATCAAGACTAGCAGTAATAAATTGCGATTGATCTTGGCTAAAAGTAATACATGTTACTGCCGCTTTATGACTCCGTAGGGGAATATTGTCATTACCTGGGGTCACATCCCAAATTTTGACCATTCCATCTTGACTAGCTGTGGCTAGTCTACTTCCATTAGCATTAAAGTCGGCGCTATGAATTTCTTCCTGATGCCCGAGAAGAGTGAGGAGTTTTCGGCCTGATTGAACGTCCCATATTTTAGCTGTTTTGTCATGGCTAACTGAAGCGATTTTGTGTCCGGAAGGTTCAAATCTAAGATCTGAAATTAACTCAGTGTGTGCATTAATGTGTTGTTTTAATTGTCCCGTTTTAGCATCCCAAATACTGATTTGGTAGTCTTCACTACTAGCGGCAATCAAACTCGATTCAGGACTAAAAATGACGTTATTAAACACCTTGCCTGAATTATTAATTGATAATTGCTCTCGCCCTGGGTTGCTAGTCCATACCTTGATGGTACCGCTTTGATCGGCAGTGACAATTTTACTACCATCATTACTATAGTCAAGATCATTAACAATGTTTCCCACTGAAAATTTGGCTGATTCTGCACCCGAATTAGTATTCCAAAGTTTGACGTAGTTGCTACCAGAACTAGTTGTTGCAACCTGTTTAATTTGGGGGTGGTAGACAAGGTTTTGAATAGAGTCTTCATGGGCTTGAATCTCTAATCGAATTTGTCCAGATTCCGCATTCCACAGAATCACTTTCCCGTCAGCTCCGGCAGTTGCAACCGTCTGCCCGTCAGAATCAAAATCAGCTTTAGAAACCTTACTAGTATGGCCTGCTAACAAAGTCACAGTATTCGATATGATATTCCAAATTTTGGCTGACTGATCAGCACTAACTGTCACTAGACGCTGAAGATCTTCCATACCTATCAATGGGCTGTAGGCTATATTATGAATTGTGCTATCGTGAGCTTTTATGGTTCTTCGGATTCGACGTGCATTTACCACTTGGTGTAGTGCATGTTTAGCTTCACGCTTGGCTTCGTCAACACCGATTATCTGATCTGAGATCACATCTACATTAGCTTTTTCTACTGCGGTCAAGGCTAATCGAATACTAAGCTCAAGATCATTTTCAATGTTTTGGATTGCTTGTTCGGCTAACCTTCGAGAAAGTGCAATATTTGCTTGTTCTTCAGCTCGCTTCTTTTCAGCTTCAGCTAAATTCTTTTGTTGTTCAGCTACATTGGCAGACTCAACTGCTAGCTCACGTTGTGTATCGGCTTCTCTTCTGGCATTTTCGGCTTCTTGGCGACGTTGTTCAGCTACATTGGCAGACTCAACTGCTAACTCACGTTGTGTGTCAGCTTCTTCTTTGGCTTTTACGGCCGCTTGTCGTTGTATATCGGCTTCTTCTTTAGATTCTATGGCCGCTTGTCGTTGTATATCAGCTTCTTCTTTAGATTCTATGGCCGCTTGTCGTTGCTGCTTGGCAATAGAAGCTGATTGTTCAGCGACTAATTTTTGGGATACTGCTTCTTGTCGCTGAATTAGCGCAAAAATAGTCGTACCGATGATTAGGGCTGCTACACTAGCTAAACCAACTATCATCTGTTGAAACCGTGTCTTTGCTACTCGGCTAGCTTGAACATAGGTTTGTTGTAATGCTGTGGGAGCAGGATGGAGTTCCGTTTCAATTGAGTCCCGAACCCAACGCCCTGCAGTTCTTAGATCTCTCCCTCTCAGCAGAGAGCTGTTATCCCGACCATTATCATCCCATTCCGTTGCACGGAGATGCAGTCTCGTATGTTGTTTGACGTGCTCCAAATCGGTTTGAAGCGCTTTAACTAAAATTTGAAAACTCGTCTCGAATTCATCCTCATCTTCTCTCATGTAGACCCAATTAGCCGCAGCTAATCGTTCGTGCATGTCTTCAGGCTCGACAAACCTCCAAACAACAGGGATGATACGTTTTCCACCTTCCATAGCATGTACAACTTCTTTTTCGCATTCAGGGGAAGCTATCGAATCTGGACTGATCACTATCAAAAAGGAGTCAGCACTATTGATTCCTTTATATATTTCATCTAACCATTCTGAGGCTGGAGGGATATCTTTCCAATCGACCCAGGTCGAAAACCCACTTTCAATCAGCTTATCATGTAGCCCCTCACAAAAATCTTTGTCTCTTCGAGAATAGGAAAGCATTAGATCAGCCATCTTTAATTTCTCCTAGTCAATTGTAAATTTAATGATTCCAAATGTTTACTACTTTACTCTGGGTCTCACTACCTACAGTGACCGTTACAATATACAGGCCAGTGGGTACAATTTGGCCGTTATCATCTCGTCCATTCCAAGTAACAGCTTGTTTCCCTCGATTGAATATTCTTTGATCAATTAACCAATTGACCAATCGTCCGCCTACTGAGTAAACCTTTATGCTAACATTCGCAGATTGATCCAACATAAATGAAATAGTAGTATCAATGTGAAAGCTATTTCCCTTTGGTGAAAAAACACGAGGTTGACATGTGACGGATTCAGATACGAGTTGAACTGTATCGTCTAAGTCTTGGGACTGATCTGTTTCTACGACCACGTACTGGCCCAAAGACGAAACTGGAGCAGTAATAGTCTGTTTTTCAGGGTTGGGTGTACCTCCAACTATTTCCCATGGACCATCCCTACGGTGGAAGATGACTGGTTCTTTTTTTGTAGAAAGTTTTGCGGAGTCATAAGAAAGGATCAGAGTTACGGGCTTGATAGGGTTCAGTGTCAAGAGAATTGGGTCAAGTTGATAAATTTGACTAATGCGTGGTAGTGGAGGCTCTACTTCAATTTGGGTTAATTCATTAACAGTAATAATCGTATCTTGAGGCAATGCGTTGGGTGGAACATATAATCTTGCTTTTTGCTCAACCGAAGAAATAACCCCGCCTTGTCGTTTTTCCAAAGTCGGCGGAATTTTAACCTGAACTGTCTGACTGTTGGTATTACCCGCGAAGTCAGCAGCCGTCAATCGAACCCAGACGGATCCTTCTATCGGTGGAACCTTCCAGTTTTGTTTTATCTCAAATTCGATCAGTTCGATTGGTTTTAGCAAACCACTTTCATCTTTCTGATATATATCGCTTTTTACATATATTTGCCACCATTCATTTGATTCTATATTAGTGGTGTAGTCAAGTCTATAACTAGACAAATGGTAATCACTGGCCATCGCTGAAATATCGATTTCTTTCAAAACACTTTGTCCTTCCACTGGTGTCAATATCTTAACACTAGGTCGCGTGTTATCCGTTCGGACCATAACCCTAAAATCACTAGAATGCCCTAGTTCATCTTGTGCAGTTAACCAGATTTGATAATCTCCATCTTCATAAATAGTTGTGTTCCAAGGGGATAGTGTTTCCGTTTTCGGAGCCGATTCAGCCTCAAAAATTAAACTGTATGGTAACTGAAGAGTAAGATCATCCAAGAGAGTTGGAATACTTGTTAGATCGGTATCGGAAATAAATAGCTGAAATGCAGCAAAATCATCGTCTTCAATCCGGCCTTTGATATAAAACTGCCCACTTATAACATCACCTGTTGCTGGACTACCAATCGACAAATATGGAGCTTCAGTCTTGATAATGATCGTCATTGAATCAACAGAACTCGTATTGAAATGGTGATCAATGGCTCGAATAGAAAATTTATGTTCTCCATTCTGCAGACCAATAGTTGCTGTTCTTTGCTTTAATGGGTCCGACCACTGACCATTTATACTATACTGGAATTGGAGTCGGCTTGGGGGAGTTTCAACATCACCACCTCTCCAATCAACAGTAACAAAAGAGCGACCGGTAACATAAAGATGGACCTTATCAAAAACATCAAGGTCATCGATATCATTGCTATCTATCCGAGTTATTTCAACAGCGGGTGGGTTCGAATCCGACGGAATTCTAAAACGAGATAAACCTTGGGTAGTTCCAATCCAGAGATAACCAGAATTATCTAATTCTATCGTGTATACATCATTACTAGGTAATCCGTCAGCTACAGTCAAGTCATACCATGAATTATCTTGAATTCGCCTCACACCCTTATCGGTGGCTAACCAAAACACTTCATTTGGGTATTCGACAAACCCGTGGCCTAGGTGGTCATTATACTGTCTACCAGGACCGTAACTTGAGTGTTGGAGCCACCGATTACCATCATAAACCAGTAAACCTTGTGAGCTGTCAACAGCAACTAAAGTACCATTAGATGTGAGGTGGAGTTGGGGCGAATAATTACCACCCTTACTAGCTGAAGAGGCATTTTTGAAACCAATCGACTTTTCCCACCTCTGATCACTATTCAAGTAGTAAATACCGTCGGTTGAACTTATCCATGAGGTACCATCTGAAGTTTTTAAAGGAGAGGATTTTCCACCCTCCATGGGTTCGGACTCTGAATCCAATCCCTTTACCCATTTACCATTGTCATACAACCATACCCCTGAGGATCCATCGCCGACTACCCAAACAGTACCATCATCGTTCTGATAAGCGGCATAGTTAAAAGAATAATCATTCTGATCATTAAAACCCGGTAAAACATTCCAATCCTTACCATCATAGACGTGAGGTCCTTTCTGGCCCATTGCCCATACATCACCACTTTCGGTGTCGGCAAAACCTGATGTCCAGCTATCTAAGGAATGGAAATCCAGAACATTTTCTTTGTAGCTCAATAACCCATTATCATCGCTAAACCAGATGGTTCCATGCTTATCTTCATAAATATTAGTGTATAAGTAAAAAAGATCGGCATATACAGCATTGTCCGGTTTTTTTTGTCCGTGGTTCGTCCATTCTAGACCGTTATAACTGAAAATACCGGCCATTGACCGACACCAAATCTTTCCATCAGAAGCCTGAAAAAGGCCTCCGATCAACGTCACCGGCAACGTTGACCCCATAGTAATAGATTTATCTGCAGGATATCTGACCCTAAGACCGCCGTTACTCCCCACCAGAAATGTACCGTCTGTCAACTCAGTGAAACAGTTAACGACAACACCCGATAACTCCAATATCCACTTCCTATTTTGGTAACGGTAAAGCCCATTGGATGTTCCAATTCTTGTTATACCTTGTTTATTTTGCCCAATAGTATTGATAACTAGATTGTCGATTTGTTGTTGCCAACTACTCATACTTATGTCTGATTTAAACAATCCTTTATCGGTACCAACCCATAAAGTCCCTTCACTATTTTCATGAATTTGTCGTATGCTGACTTGGCCTAACTGAAGGTCAGTGATAGTTTTCACAACCGGATCATACTGAAATAGCCCTTTACTAGTACCTATAAGAATCTTGCCGGTTGAAGTCGCAAAAACAGTCTGAGTAATATCGAGTATAGAATTATTTGTATTAAACTCAGCGGTCCATTTTTGGCCATCGAAACTAGTAATTATTGTCTGCCCGCCAGTGTTTGAACTTTCAGTCCACAGTTTTCCATCAGGTGTTTGAACTAACCAATTAGCCTTCCCGTAGGTACTATACTGAGACCCATTCTCTAGTAAGTACTCAGACCTAATTTGCTCTACAGTTTTTCCTTGGGCGAATTGTTCGGCAAAACTGTTTTCCGTTTCTTTGGCAACCTTACAACCACAGGCATAGACCGTCAGCCGAGAGCAGTTACCACAGGCACAATTCACACTTTCAATAAGTTGATCAAAATCCTTAGGGGTTTTGGAAAGTTTATCTAAATCACTAGCGATGTCTTGATCCCTTAATTTGAGAGATGCTATATCCAGATCATGCAACTGCCATTTATCGCCATCAAATCTTGCTAGACCATCGCTCCACGTAGAGATCCAAAGTCCATCGTTAGAATTAACAGCAAATTCTGGCCAAAGTGAAACCCAAATGTCATTATCATGAAGAAATCCCGCTTGACTCCACTCTTTTCCGTCAAAAAGATTAATTTTTACTTTTCCTAACCGACCTACACCACGAGCCAGAATTTGGCCTGAAGGGAGCTCGAGAATACTATTCGAGTCTTCTCCAAGCAGAGAGCTTTCTTCAATTTCAAGAAGTGATCTTTGTTCGAATACGCCATTATATCTGGTAATACCTTTATCAGTTCCAATCCATATATCACCATTATCGGCTTGGTAGACATTCAGTATTCTGTCGCTGTCCAAACCATCATCAGTAGTCAAATGCCACCATTCTTCCTGACTCTGGAGAGAAACCAGAATCAATAAATGATAACAAGTAACTAGAAAATAAAATCTCACTGATGAACCTCCATAATCAAAGTATTAGCAAAAAGTAAAAGGATCGATATGACAAATGAACAACAGATACGAAAACTTCTATGGTAAATAAAAATAAAAACCAATAAACAGTGCAGTGAGAACAAATTACAATCAGGACTGTAAATGAATTTCAATTTTTTGATTAATACTGAGAAGATTCAATCAGAGAAATGAAAATATTACTTGGGGTTAAGACATTGATATTAGATCAAGCTTTTTACGTTTTGGTAGAATTGCTAATGAAAAATTAATCGAATCAGATCTTTTGACAGAAAACCACTAGCTCTTCGATGTATACTCGATTCGAAGTTAGAGATGAGCTAATATCATTGGATCAAAAGAAATTTGATAGGGTTTGGCACTATAATAGTACACGTTGACTAAATTTCAAACGATCTCGATACCAGCCTGCTTCATTTCGAGCAAGGCATTTTTCCCATTGTTTGGATCCAAGTTTACTGCCCGAACTGCTTTTTTATGAACAACCACTTTGAATCCTTGATTAATAGCATCAAGAGCTGATGCTTTCACGCAATAGTCTGTCGCTAATCCAACTATTGTCAACTCTTCGACCTTTTTCTTTTTTAGCCACTGGGTTAGATTGATGTTGGTGGCTTCAAACGCCGAATAGCCATCATCTTTGTTACTCGTACCTTTATATAGAATTTGATCAATCGAATCTAAATTAAGTTGTGGGTGAAAATCAGCACCAGGTGAATCGGCAACACAGTGAACGGGCCAACGATCAAAGTGAATAGTTTCAGTTGGGTGCCAATCTTTACTGGCACAGACTATGTCGAACTGATTAATTAGTTGGTTAATAACTGGTACCACCTGATTTCCCTCCGGCACTGCTAAAGCACCACCGGGACAAAAATCATTTTGTACATCAACGATTAGAAGTGCCTTGGTAGTAGAAAAATTTTTCATTTCATTAATATTTCCAATATGTTTCTTATTTAACATAGAAACAAATATATAAGGCGGACAAAAACTCTCAGCTCATTTTGCCAAAAAAAACACGTTGATGTCAAGTTTTTGTATCCGAAACAAATTAGACTAACTATTTAAAAAACATCGGAAGAGCGACCAATCGGCTCTTATAGTTGCCCTTTCCATTGGAGTATCTTTTGTTCGAATTGCTTCAGAAGACAATTTTACTGATTCCATACGTTGACTATCTTGTTCTGGGTTTCACCACCAACGGTTAATGTGACTATGTACAAGCCAGTAGCAACCGGATTTCTACTATGGTCCCGACCATTCCAAGGTAGAGCGACCTTTCCTGCAGGAAATAACTCTTGTTCTGCAAGCCAGTTGACGAGAGTTCCACCCACGTTATAAATTTTGACGCTAACTTGTGCAGCTTTGTCTAATTGGAAAGAAATAGTGGTTTTGGTATGATGGGCTAGATTACCTATCGGCGAAAATACCCTAGGTTGACAAGTTAGACTATTTTTCAGAATAGTAGCTGAACTATCAGTCTGAGTCGGTTTCATCTCCATAACCCCATATTGGCCTAATTGATGAATTGCCGTACTAATAGTTTTTTGCTTAGTATCAACTACTCCTCCAATCATTTTCCACTGTTCGGTATTCTCGATTTGACGAAAGATGATTGGTTTATAGTCTGGGGTTAAGCTGGCACCACCAATCGTTTTCCTCCTCTTCTTCAACAATGATCTTCCATCCATTTTCATCTCGACGTAGCAGTCCAAGTTTACATCCCACCCAAAGACCTTCTTTATTTTCATAGATAGCAGATACCCCACCGTAGTTGAAGTCTTCGAGTTTCTGCCAACTGCCTCCTTGTTGGTACCAGAGCCCATCTTCAGCCCCTACCCGAAGCGTACCGGTTTCCCTTTGATAAATGGCGCCGACTTCACCAAAGCCATCAATATCATACCAAGTCCCCTGATCCTCTTTCCATAGACCATTCCTAGTTGCTAGCCAGAGCGTACCAGAATTATCTAAGTACATAGATTCGATATCGAGATCTTCAAGAACGAGCCTCCAGTTATATTGGTTCTGAGATTGTCCTATGCTGTTGCTTGTCGATATCAACAAAAATAAAAAAATTAGTGTCTTTACCTTTTGACCTCAGTACTACTCCAAATGAATATCTCAAACCGATTTTTTAGTCTAGTTTTAGATTTGGACTATCTATTAATGGAGATAAGATAAACCTGCTCTATTTTTATGTGAGGTATTACTACGTACAAGAATTATACTGCATAGCAATTCTCGAATGAAAAAACAAAGTGGGTAACCTGTTGTGAATAAACCTACCACAGTACCACAGGTATGTTCGACAAATTTGCTTTGATTTCTTTTTAACATAAGCTCTTTGGTATTCTTTTTAAACAACGTTCTTGTCTTCTGTTGTATTTAACTGATTATTTTCTTTGGTCACCATCTCACTGAATACAAGCTTCAAATAGTATTAATTCTGCTTTTAATCTTTATCTCCATTGCCCTCAATAAAATATGGTAGGGAGCGACTAATCTACTAATACAGATAAAATTTGGCCGATAAACCGGAATTTTTTAATCCTGATACTTCACCTTTACAATTAATAAAATCGTTGTTATATTCTGCTAGACTTCATGCACGAAAAATACCTCTTATGTTGATCAATCACTGACTTTTAAAGGAGAATAAAAATTTTGAAAAAAACTTATAAAATTCTAGCTATACCAATTTTCACTTTACTAATTAATTTACCGACTTTCTCAGTCGATAAAAAAGACGTGATTGGTGCTTGGCTTTTCGATGAAGGAAAAGGTGATGTCGCTAAAGATAGCTCAGGAAATAAAAACGATGGAAAATTAATTGCCAGCCCAGAATGGATAAAAAACGGCAAATTTGGTGGATGCCTTCAATATACTGCGGCTAAGCTTCATAATGTACGAGTTCCTGTGGCACACAGCGACTCGTTAACTGTTGCCATGTGGGCTAATTATAAAAATCTAGCTTCTAACAACATCGGTCTTATTCACATTCAGGCCGGCGAGCTAGATGGTGGAAACCCTGATACTAAAATCGTAGGAATGTGGGTAGAAAACTCATCAACACTATGGGGGCGGATCATTCCGTCTGGTGCAGGGAAAGTTAACTTTCCTAAGAACCAGAAGCTCAAAGCTGATACTTGGTACCACATTTCTATGGTGATTGACTCTGAAAAAAAGAAAGCAACTCAGTATGTCAATGCCAAAGCGGTTGGAGAAGTTGAATATAAAGGCGGCAAATTAACCAAATTCGACTTTGCAAATATCGGTCGTCAAGGAAGCGAAAGTTGGGATGGTTTACTAGACGAAGTTATCATTTTCAACAAGGCAGTGAGTACTGACGAATTAAAGACAGTAATGAAAGGAATCGAACAAAATGTATTATCAGTCGAGGCAAATGACAAGCTGGCTATTACTTGGGCTGAAGTGAAACAGTAAAAATGTCGAATTAGGAAACCTTCTTCATATTTGCTCAGAGTGAAAGCCAGTAGTCGATTGGTACCAGTTTTCACTCTTTTTCTTTTTCTGACTTATCTGTAAAAAATTTTAGGCTAAATTCCCAAATATTTAGATGTCGAGTACTTGAGTCTAAAGTGGACATCTTCTGATGAGGTCGAAATATGATTCCAATTGCATTACAACTCTATACTGTTCGAGAAGATTTAGTTGAGGATCCAGTCCGGACTATTGAAGCCGTGGCTGAGATTGGCTACCAAGGGGTTGAGGGTGGAGCACCAACTGGAATGTCTAACAAAGATTATCTTTCGTTGTTGAATGATAATAACTTAACTCTGATCGGCAGTGGTACTTCTACTACTGGATTGAGAGATAGATTGCCAGAAACTGTTGAAAACTGTGCTGAGCTCGGTATTAACACACTGATGTGTGGTATTGGTGGAGAGTTGCACCGGAGCGATGGCGATTGGAAAAGAGTAGTAGCTGAGCTGGCCGAAGGCTGTGCCAAGGCTTCAGAAGTTGGACTTCGTATCTTATATCACAATCACGCATTTGAATTTGAGGACAAAGTAGATGGGCAATATGGTCTTGACTACCTGTTTGATACGATTCCTGAGTCACATATACAAGCTGAATTAGATACCTATTGGGTAAAAGCTGGAGGTGAAGACCCAGTGGCCTATATTAATAAATATGCAGGTCGTCTACCGCGTCTACACATTAAGGATCAAGCTCCAGCAAACGAACAATGCCCGTTTGCTGAAATTGGACATGGTATCTTAAATTGGGACGAAATATTTTCTGCTGCTTCTTTAGCAGGTATTGAATGGTATGTAGTTGAGCAGGATCGTTGTATTCGTTCACCACTCGAATCAGCCCAGATGAGCTTAGAGTACCTTCGTTCTCGTGGCATGACCTGATAAAAATGACAGATGGCGATACCCTCAATCCCAAAATATGGGCACCGACTACTAGTCTTTCCTGACAATAGAGTTGAAGTCGCCAACTTTGAGATTGAATATCCTTCCAGACAGCAAGTATTAGTCCAGACGCACTCTACTCTGATTAGCGCTGGAACTGAACTAGGTACCCAAGAGCAAGAACGCAAACAACCTTTTACTCCTGGATACTCAAATGTAGGAAATATTCTGGCCCTAGGCGATGGCATTGAAGGCTATCAAGTTGGTGATCGTGTCTTGTCACTAGGCCGACATGCCAGTCATGTCAACGTTCCTGCTCTTCCGCAGTCTCTCGTAAAACTACCAGATAAGGTTTCTTTTGCAGCTGCCTCTTTCGGTGTTTTGGGTAGTGTATCTGTACATGGTGTTCGAAAAGCGAAGCTTGAGTTTGGTGAACATTTAATGGTCACCGGTATGGGCGTAGTTGGCCAACTAGCGCTGCAGTTGGCTAAGTTGACAGGTTGTGATCAATCCATAGCTGTTGACCTAATAGACCGGCGGCTGGAAAAAGCTATCATATCGGGAGCGACCTCTGTCTTAAACCCAACTATCTCTGATCTAAACTGTCATGTTGAGCAGTTGACTGCAGGTCGCGGATTAGATGTAGTAATCGAGGCTTCCGGCTACCCAGATGTACTCCCTCAACTGTTTGATATGATGCGGATCGGAGGACGCATCATACTACTGGGCTCGATATGGCATCGGAAGGTAGAACTAGACCTGATGTCATTCCATGAAAAAGAGCTGATTATGATCGGTGCACACCAACCCAAATGCCCTACCACGCCAACAGTAGTTTTTCCTTGGACTCAACAATACAACCGGTCACAGATCTTAAAATACATTGGTCAGGGCACACTGAATGTCAACCACTTAATATCACATCAACTTCCCTATACTGAAGCTGAAACTGCTTACCACTTATTACGTACCCAACGCGATCAATCGATGGGCATCATTCTAAAATGGAGAACTTAGAATCGACAACAGGGAACTATAGATCGACAGTAAAAAATACATTTAGTTTGTTTCAGTGCTGAATTACTTCAGTATAATTAACTTCCTTTTTTCAGTGTAATCGCCAGCTTTCAACAGATAGAAGTAAGTCCTATTAGGTGTAGTCTCACCCGTCTCGTTTTTACTTTTCCAGTAAGTTGAGCAACTTGGGTGTCCACAAATCTTGACCTCTTTCAGGCCAAGATTTATCGTTCTGATTATTTTTCCAGTAACAGAACACATATGGATAAAAACTATTCTGCCTAAATCCATTTAATCCTGACACTTAGGTTTCAGGATTAAATGGATTTAGGCAGTTTTACCAAAGTGTAGTTTGCTTAGGCTGTATCGTAGTTCCAAAAGATTTTACATTGTTCTAGCTAAATTCAGGTCTGATATGAGAAAATAAACCTAATCTTGAAACCAAAGATGTTGATTGAACTATCGACCGTTGCATCGATTGCTTTGTTTCCAATCGGTGATAAATCATGTTTTCACTTAGCAAAACAAGACAATTACCTTGTGTGTAAGCTGTTCTAGTTACAGATAAGTATCTGATCAAGGCAAGGGGGATTTGTGATTGGATGGATACTTTAGAATCATTATCTTTCAGACCTTAGTTTCATCAACCCAAAATTGTGTTGCTTCATCACACCAACGGTGTCTGAGTCAGTGAAAATAACAAAACCACAATCATCTGTCTGATTGACGTATTCTGCTGCATTGTTCCCACCAGGTAACTCTTTTACTCCATAACTTTCGTGATGAATATAGTTGGCGTTATATCCTCTTGGCTGACCAAAAATCTGATGCCATTCTTCTTCAAAATCCTTGTTGACCTTAATTAGCAAAAAGTCCCAATTAAACTACACCATAGGATAGCATGTGCCATACAAAGATGAATCTACCATTGACTGTAACTGAAAAATCGAAGACTTGGTCATTCTTCTCTCCACCATAATTTTTACTGAACTTCTCATTACCATTTAAGTCAGTAAAAATTAAACATAACTGCTGATGTTCTTTCGCCGAATTTCTAACTCATACATTGGCATCAATCGCCAACCCATCAACCGTTTGTTCCACTCTAACACCATACGGGGTAGAAGTTAATTCTTTATCCCAAATTAGGTTGCCGTGTTTATCTGTTTTTAAGACAAATCCTTTTCCATCATCTGATATAAACTGGTATCCTACTTGTTCGCTATCAATAAATCCAGTGGCAATAACGCTACCATCATTCAGCAGGCACAGGCCTCGAATAGAGCTATTTCGGGGCGCAGGAAAGATTTTTTCCCAAATAACACCTCCGTCGAAATCAAATTTCAGTAAACACCTTCTCTGTTGCTTATCCACACTGGTGGCATCAGCCACGATAAACCCTTTTTCGATTTCAACTGACTCTCCAACTTCAATTACAAAAGCCGCATAGTCAGGCCGAGATCTATGACCTAAGATTTGTTTCCATTCTAGGTTACCGACCTCATTTGTTTTTATCGCTAAAATATCAGATCCTGTTGATTCATGTCCAGTCTCTCCCACCATTATGTACCCACCATCACTAGTTTGCATACCGTAATGGACATGATCTCCAGCATCAGTACCATATCCTCTATACCAATCTAATTCTGGGGGTTGATCACTTAAAACCTGACTCGGTTGTGCTGGTAAGGAACCTAGGTAAATAACAAAAACGCTAAACACACATGCAAAATCACAAAATCAGATCTCCAATCAGAATTAGTATACAAGCCAATTTAAGAACTTATCGAGTTTGGCTAATCGGTTGGCCAAAACAAAATTTCGAACGGTGCTTATTACTTTATCATTAACAGTCGGATAGAAAATCAAAATCGAGTTAAGCGAGTAGAAACTGAAACCAAGCGATAATTAACCAGGTTAAAAAATCCGCCGTATTTCATCATAGGAAAGCCCAGTTTTTATAATATTGTATCTAGCGATACTCCAAAAATACAGATTGAGTTCAACTGTTAGATTGTCTACAAAGTTCCCATAGTTCCTTCTTCATAATCCTGAATAGCTTGGGTGATCTCCTCTCTTGTATTCATAACGAAAGGTCCATGAGCTACCATAGGTTCTTCTATTGGCGTCCCGTTTAATAATAAACCTTTGAAATCTTTCGAAGATCTAAATGTCAGAGTCTCACCTTCTTTTTCAAAAATTAGAATTGAGTTTTTGGTGTGTTTATTTTTTGATAAAGTTATCTCGCCATTCAAAATTAACAGGATAGAATTCGTCCCTGAACTCAAACTGATTGAAATTTCGTCTTCAGACTTGCTAGATAGATCGTATAGATTTATCTTTGTAAAAGTTGACGCGGCTCCATTCTCATTTTCATACTCACCAGATATCAACCTGAGCATAGAATTCTTCCCAATTTCTAAAACCGGGATATCATTACTTTTGATATCTTGGTATTTGGGATTGGTCATTTTATGTTTTTGGGGAAGATTTATCCACAATTGCACCATTTCAAATATTCCACCTACTTCCGAAAACCCTTTCGAATGAAATTCCTTGTGAATAATTCCTTTCCCCGCAGTCATCCATTGAACATCGCCCGGTTTAATAACTCCACCACCACCTGCAGAATCTTGGTGTTCAATTTCACCCTGATATACAACTGTCACTGTTTCAAACCCTCTATGAGGATGAACATCCACCCCTCTAGGAACGGAAGTCCTCGAAAACCTTCTCGGGCTTGCGTAGTCAAGTAAGATGAATGGACTGATGAACTTCTTCAATTCTTCAGTAGAACGTAATAACCCTCGAACATAAAATCCATTGCCAACCCAGTGCTGATTTGGAACGTTATTAGATACTAGAATTTTCTTATTTTTTTGCATAAATACCGCTACCTTAAGGGACGTATTCCTGCTTTCCGATCACAAACTTAACGAAGTGAAATTGCTGTCTTTTATTTGGACATAATTAGATAAAGAAATTGTACTTTATCAATTTGCTAAAATCACTTAATGTCTGTAAACTTTTTGAGAAACGATTCTTTTTTCTTTCAATCTCATTTACCCTTTGATTGATTAATATTGACCATTTCATGTCAGATCAGCTTTAATTAAGATTACACTATTCCGTTTATATGGAATTGGTAGTTTGTGATGTTTATCGCACATGAAATTTCCCTACATCCAAAAAACCTTGGTAAACTGAAAGTGATTTAGATTTAGCCCCCTTTTATCTGGCATGCGAACTCGGATACGATTTTTCTTTGCTGATTCTAATAAATAAATGCAAGTATACCTCTTCATTTATCTGATACTTGTTCGAATTTGTCAACTCAGGATGATGAAGCCTTGCGCCTCTCAATCTCTGATTTTGGTCCAAACTCAATAATACATATCCCTAATCAAGAAATATCTGTCGAAAATTCGTATTTTTATTCTTGGTATGTACACTTATCTTGTTGTATCTTACTCTAGGTTAACAGAACTATTTCATAATTGAATTCACGGGTTTGAGCAGATACCATAGGAAATGTATTAGGCAAGAAGTTGAATATCTTTTCTCAAATTCCAATATACACATATTCATCATTATTGCACTAAATCATTGACTAGTCTTCTCAAAACTCTAATCGTTTTTAATAAGCTACGATCAAGTACAACGAGAAACATTGGACTTCAAGGAAAAATTAAAGAGAAAGAAAAATCACCTAAGTTATCTTGAGCTTCTATTTGCATGTTCTTATTAACTTTATCTATTTAGCCGTTGAGTATTTTTTGCTGAAATAAAATTTCATGATTGATTGCTGGTTAGGTCAATTGAGCAAAGGTTATTGTTCAAAATTAAAATTGACATAGTAACCGTATACATCTTAGAAAAGTATCATAACTGGTTACACCATAAAACTGAGAACCTATCGACTATCTTTTACTTGTAACTTGGATCTATACGATTAAGACGGGTTTTGTTTTTAGACAACTTTTATCGGACGCGCAAAAATCAAAAGGGAAAAAGTGAAAATTTTAATATCTGGTTCTAGTGGATTAGTTGGCTCTAGTTTAATCCCACTTCTCAATTACAACAATCATGAAGTTTTACGCCTAGTGAGATTTCAACCCACTGCAGAAAATGAGATCCAGTGGTTACCTGATCAGAACCAAATTAACCTGAGTCCTTCAGACCAAATTGATGCAGTTGTCCATTTAGCAGGAGAATCTATCGCAGACCGATGGAATGAAGAGAAAAAAAATAAAATTAGGGAGAGTCGGATAAAAGGAACTAAATTAATATCCGATACGATATCTCAATTAGAACAAAAACCCAAGGTCTTCATTTCGGCCTCAGCTATTGGTTATTATGGAGATCGTGGAAATGAAATCTTAACAGAGGATAGTGCACCTGGAGATGACTTTCTGGCTCACGTATGTCGTGATTGGGAAACAGCTTGTCTCTCAGCCTCAGATAACGGGATTCGTAGCGTTCAACTTCGTTTTGGTGTCATTCTAAGTCCTGACGGTGGGGCTTTAGCGAAAATGTTACCTGTTTTCCGGTTAGGTCAGGGAGGTAAATTAGGTCACGGTCGACAGTATATGAGTTGGGTTAGTTTAGAAGATGTAATTCATATTATTGATTACGTTTTAAGAACGGATACACTCCATGGACCGGTCAATGTAGTAGCACCCAACCCGGTTACAAACTCTGAGTTCACAAACACACTGGGGCGAGTTCTGAGACGTCCAACTATAGTACCCGGTTTTTTAGGCCAGTTAGCTACCTCAGTTTTATTTGGTCAAATGTCAGAGGCCTTACTTCTAGCCAGCCAACTTGTCGAGCCTACTCGATTGAATGATAGTGGTTATAATTTTCAGTATCAAACTCTAGAGTCAGCTCTTAGGCAAATTTTAAGTCGTCAATAGTCATTAAGCTTGATCATTCACTGTAAGAAACTGACCGAACATACATATAACACGACTTCACTTCGTCAACTCCTAAATCACTTAATAAGTAAAGAGAAAGGTCACTAACTTAGTTCTATTCTGACTGTGCAACTACTGGAAACTACGTTCTTTGCACACCTTTTGTCCTTACCCCCATTATTCAAATAGGTATCGAATGCGAGGATGAAACTGGGTTGATCTAATGTTTTGGAAATATGGTTATGCCGAAGAAATCTGCTAAAAATCGATACAAGAAAAAAAAGAATTAACAACCTATTTGACTATGGCTAATTCTAATGACGCTAAAGACTGCTTGGAAGCCGTGGAAAAGCTGTGCCCTTGTCGATTACGTAAATGGGTTGATGCTACATGGAACGCGATCTACAAATGATTTTAAGATAGCGATCTGAGAGTTCGTAAAGCTGCTTAACACACGTTGGGAAAAACATGGAGATCGACCAAATACCCCTAGGTTATATTCCCTAATGCTAGAAATCTGTGAGACCGAATTAGATTCGAAGTTGAGGCAAAAGTCAATTGTCAGAAGAGCACAATACGAGACAAAAAGTATAGAAGGAGGAATCGGTGATATCTTCTCAAACGAAGTAATTTACTTTCAAGGTAAGTGTGCCTAATGCGGTGATAGATTCTACGGCCGTCGATTACATCTACAACAATGATTTTCAGGTTGGTACTACGGTTCGTTTAACAAAATTCTGTACCCAATACGGGTTTGGCTACGAACTCTAGTTCGTAGCCAAAGGCAATAACCGATCCTATTCAAAAGTCAGTCTCATACTGTAGACTCAAACTCCTACCGGCTTCGGGCATAATATCCTTAATTCGCGATAGATGGTTATAATATTCGGCATTGAATATGTTATTCATGTATAAGGCAAGTCTATGATTCGTCCCTGAAATTGTGTTTCCAAAATTATAAACACTATGCACATTGACTAAAACATAAGGATCAGTTTTTGTTTCGAATATACCCAACCTATTTTGTCCAAAACTCCTTTCAATTTGAAATTTAGTTAAAAATCCTTTTGGATTAAATTCGATATTTAATGTTGCTTTTGGTGGTGGGATCAATATTAACGGCTTATTTGTGTCTAAATTGTGCCCTAAAACACCTGACAGGTTGCCACTTATTTCAGCATACTTAGAGGAATACATAAAGTCTGCTTCCAATCCTGTAATGATAGTTTCTGCTCCAAGCATCTGGTATTTATAAAGCCAACCAGCTGAACCACTCCCCCATTCGATCCAGTCTGCACCGGGTTTATAGCCATCCCCCATTTTGGAACTTATTAAAAAATTAGGACTGTAATTCAGGTACGAACTTAATCGAAGCCAACCTTTGGCCAAAACATATTTTGCATTAGTTTCAATACCAATAGTCCGTTCTAAACCTAAATTCGGATTTCCTATTTCGTAGGAATAGGTTCCCAAGTGTGGGCCGTCAGAGTACAAATCTTCGATTTGAGGAGCTTTACCGGTTAACATGGTCGATATCGATGTTTCTAAATTTGACCAATTCTTAGAGATCTGGAATGCTGCCGACAGAGAGTTGAAGTGTCGCCTAATCACTTCAGATGATTTCATATTGGATAAACGGTGAGAACCAGCCTTTGGATCAATCATCAAGAATTCGGACCTAAATGAGGCTTGAGTAGCCCAGCCAAACATTCTTCTTTCATATAAGGAAAATATAGCGAAATTTACTTCTCTTGTATCTGGAGTCCAATAAAACCCGCCAGCCATAAATTCACGCAACTGGAGAAGCATCCCGGCTGTAATTTTCGGTCCAGTAAGCTTACTCTGAAGAGAAAAGATTTTCTGGTTCAAGTTGACTGAAGTCTCAGTTCTTTTGGTTAAAAATTCAGAATGATCATAATGAATATAAGATTGGTCAATGTCAAATTTCTTGAAATTTTCCATCGATAGATACCGGAAGTAGTGGAATCTCTGCTGAGACTTGCCAAGATTTATTGTAACACCATTAATATGTCCACTCTTAGTTCCAGGTATACCGTAATCCATACCTAATAAATCGAGCGAAAAATTGCTGCCAGACCAATCCGAAGAATCCACAATTCCTACTGATAATTGGTTCTTATCCAATCCTGTATTTTGTAGCAGTCCATTTGCTGTTTTCAGATTATCAGTTTTTCTTTTCAGTGAATGAAAACGAAGTTGTTTACCGTTAAATGGGGCTCGTAGAGTAAAACTCCCAAACCTACCACTATTGACTGACTGATATCCACTTTTAAAAGAATATTTAGGCCGATTCGCTTGTTTATATGAATCAGGCCACTTTTGAATATCAATAACACCAGCAATGGTATTTGAACCGAAGATTAAACTTTTGGGGCCTCTGACTATTTCAACGCTTTCAACACCTACCATGTCAATGGCGACAGCATGATCAGCAGAAGTCTGAGATAAATCACCTAATGTGATTCCACCCTCCGTAATTTTGAATCGATCTCCGGAATATCCTCTTAAAACGGGACGTGTGGCATTAGGCCCCATTGCACCTTTTGTGATACCGGGTAAATCTGACAAGGAATCAGCTAAATCCGAGTCGATAACCCCATCTTCATTTGGAACCAAATCTAATGATGATAAAGAATGATGAGTTTGCATAGAGACATCATTAACCAAAATTTCATCCAGTTTGATAATTTCTGATGATAAAGCTACCAAACCAAAATCAGAGAGCTCTTTGTATAGGTGTTTTTTCAAATTTAATTCAGTAAACCCAATCGACGAAATTTTTATATTCACCTCAGATTTTGGAACTCCTCGCAAGACAAATCTCCCATCGTCCTTTGATTGGGCCTCTATTTCACCTGGGCTTACAAATACGTGTGCACCTCTGATAGGTTGTCCTCTTTGAGCATCAATGATTCGTCCTCGTATTTCCGCCGAATTGGTGGAGATCGATGACGAAAGGAAATAGATTAAAGAGATCAGCCTATAAAGACTATTCAGCCCTAGCCGATATTTTTTGGATTGTCGGGTAATCAGGATGTCCCTTATGAATTAATTTTAGTTTGGTGAAAGTAATTTAATCCTGCAATTTACGAACAGAAACCAAATATTTTTTGAGGTCCAAAAGTGTCCACAAATTCGATATTTGTACTAATTCATATCGAGAATGAAAAACTTCGCCTGTATGTGTTAGATAAAAAAATCGCCCTAAATTTAAGTTTTGATTTGTTCGATCAAACATTTTTTCATAACACACTTGGTGCCAAAGCTATGATATGTTACACCATAACATGTTACATTATAACATATCATGGCTTGGTAAGAGAACTGGATCTAAGCTGTAAGTAATAGAAACTGAAATTGGTTGTGGATTACAAGGGAACCAATCGAGACTTTGGTTCTCTCTTTGGCCAACCGACTGAGCCATACTAATTTAAATATAAATCAATATTCTCTTGGCAGGAAACGTATGGGTGGGCGTCAGTTAATAAGGTCGTCGCCAACAAAAATAGGACCTAGTAACAGAATTATAATTCTGTTACTAGATCTTTCAAGGATGATACTGCTAACGATGGTGCATATGGATATTGAGCTAAATCGTGAGGTTGAGTTGAGCCACTATAAACCAACACAGTACGATAGCCCATTTGTAGTCCTCCGAGGATATCTGTGTCCATTGTGTCCCCTATGACTGTTACTTCTTCTGTTCTCAAATCGAGTTCTTTACGTGCCATTCTCATCATGATTGGACTAGGTTTACCTAAATTCAAAGCTTTCCGGTTGGAGGCAGTTTCTAGAAAAGCAATGGTCGACCCGCAACCAGGTCTCATTCCGCCATCAATCGGGCAATTGGGGTCCAAGTTGGTAGCAATCAATTTTGCTCCTTCCATAATGAATTTTAACGCTTTTTCCAGCACTTCAAAATTGATTAATCGTCCTTCACCGACAACCACGTAATCAGGGTTAGTTTCATTAATAGCATACCCATTTATATGTAGAGCATTCAATAAGCCCGCATCACCTATTACATACGCTGAACCAGATGGATTTTGCTGGGCAAGAAAACGGGCAGTAGAAATAGCACAAGTAAAAATATGGTGTGTTTCAACTTCGATTCCCAGATTAGATAATTTCAGAACGACATCACACCGACTACGTTGGCTATTATTAGTCACAAATAAAAATGGGATTTGTTTTTCCAACAACTGTTGTATGAAGTAATCAGAACCAGTAATTAATTTGTTACCACGATAGATAACGCCATCCATGTCAATTAGATAGCCACGTTTGTTATCGTTAGTCTTTGAATCTAGGTCTTCTCCACCGTTTGCAGAAGCAAAGTCCTCAAATTTTGCCGAGTTCGTCATATTGCTAGCCCTTGGGATTAATGTTTAAGTGTTATAAGTGAGAATTAATTTTTCTACTGACCTTTAAAGCCGAGACTAAAAAATAATCAGTTACTCATTTCAAATGCGAAAAGTATGTATAGGAGTACAGATAGGATACGGTTCCTGCAAGGTTGCTTTCGTTAGATGAAATTCATTGATCATAACTGTTCCTAATTCAACATCTCTGAACCGTTGTAAATTCTCTTGTAGTTTACCAATGATTTTCTGCGACTTTATACCCGCTAAACTGAGGTGCGGCAGCCACCCCTCACCTTCTAAGGAATAGGTCGGAATGTGAATTGCATCTTGGTGAAATCTTCCCTGCAAATTACTGATAATTCCATTATCATCAACTTCACAAATAACAAAACTACCCAGACCATTAATTCGTTTTAATGATATTTTAAACGGGGATATCCGGCGGATGATATCTTCGGTTTTCTTTATAATTGAGCCAAGTATTTCTGTCGTGATATCGTATTCCTGTTCCTTTCGATCAACCAAAAACCCTATCCATTTGACAGTGATATGATAGTACTCCTTAGGCATGAAACAGAGATCATCAAAATCACCTAAAAACGAAGAAAGTCGCTGGATTTGATCGATTATTTCGGGGTGTCGAATTGGTATATTAATAGCCAAACTGGTTTTGCGTCCTTCAAACCCAGCAACCTGCTTAGGATCGTATGGGTTTGGAAAAAACCCATTTTGGAAATGATTCCAGACTTGATCAAACTTCTTTGCATGGATGTTTATTAACGGAGTATCCATTTTATTGTTTTGTTTTGGCATTTCGAACCAAAGTATCTTATTCTTATCACCCATACATAATAAAAAGTGGGGCGTAATGATTTAAATTTGTTACTTAGCTATAGATCACGAATTTTGTACAGAAATACTTTCTGAAAGCCTTCACGAATTGGTACTTTTTAGTACTGATCGTGCCAAAAAGAATTGAAATTTATGTAGGATGTACTAACGGAATTTCGAGTGTCAATTCAGGAAGTCATTTACTTAATTATTAACATAAACAAAACCTTTTCCGTACACACTTTTGATTTGTTGTCCTAATTTTCCCAGTCTACACCGTAGTTTGCTAATGTGTGAGTCGACCGTACGAGTGGGCCGCGTACTTCTCTTTGAAGTCATGGACAATCCTACTACTTCGGACAACATATACCTAGAAAATATCTGATTAGGTGATTTCACTAAGCAAACGAGAAGATCAAATTCAGTTTTTGTAAGCACTACTTCTTCTCTGCCGCAGAACACCCGTCTTTCAGCCAAATATACTTCTAGCTGATTGAAAAAAAGATTCTTTCTTATGGATTGGTTGGGGACGCTGTTATTTCTACGATAAACAGATCGAGATCGTAAAATAACTTCTCTGATATTAAACGGCTTTCTAATGTAATCGTCAACCCCCAACTCAAAAGCAGCGATTCGATCTAGCTCTGTAGATTGTTCGGAGATAACAATTGTACGAGTAAATGTAGCACGTTGATAGATAGACATCATACGAAGTAAGTTCCATCCATCAAGCGTGGGTAAATCCAAATCCAACAACAAAATGTCTGTAATAGTGTACAAGATGTGCTTGATAGCTTCCGAACCATCTTGAATAAAGTCGACTGAGAAATTTGCTAACTCAAGTGGTCGCCTTAACTGTACCAGTGTGTCAATATCATCATCTACGATCAAGACTCTTGGTTGAGCTATTGCTGTCATGCTCTATTTTGACTTCTCTTTCACCAAACCAATGCTGGTTAACAGGCAAACAGTCGCACCGAAGGACAATCCCATTATTCCGAAGACATAGGCAAAAATTTCAACCAACGGCATTATTTATTAGTAAAGTGGAAACTCACAAGACTTATAGATGAATTTCAGTCGTAATAAAACAAAGCTGGAGCCATCGACGGATGGAAATACTCGACAATTCTACTCTAGAGCTAGAAGAAATTTGATCGAACATAAAAACCAGTCTGGCGTAATAAATGACCCTTTATTTGTTACGTACAACGAACTATACAACATAGAAAATGATTATTCCCTTAGTAAGTGTCGCTGAGTTGGATGCAAGCTAGTTTGACAAAATTACCCAGTAGTGGACGATGTTGGTACTTTGTTAATTGAAGTATTAAGTAGTCAGTCGACAAAATCTAGACGCTATAAAATAAATTTCAATCTTGAGACAGATTCACCTTTCGCAATTCTAACGGGCTATTAGTAAGCCGGTTAGTTGTTGTTTGGTATCACTGATTTTCACATCGTACTCGGACGTATTAAATTTATTTTCCCCTAAAAACAATTGATTAATCCAAGATTCATGGTTTTACCTAATCATTTTTAGTCTCTCTCAAGTAAAACCTCAAAAAATCACCTAACCTCCCACTAGTAAGGGGAGAAAAAAATTTCAACAAATGTATTGCCAATTCGATTTCTTTTTTCGTCATAATATTTCCAAGACCTCCCAATCCGACTTTAGGTTTGCATCAATTAAATCGAACACAAAAATAGAAAGTTCATTTCGTTCTTACCTGGACGTATATCCAAAATATAGTTCCACTTCCTTAATAAGGAACAGCTGGCAAAAAACATGATGAGTAGCTGCCAGATACATACCGCGTCAATATCACCTAACAATTACAAGATAGTTTTGCTAAACAAGCTAGATAATCGCACTAAGTATGCCAAAAAGTAAAACTAAGACAGATAAAGGGACTTACCTTTCCATCTCATAAGAGTGGGTCTCTTATACCAATCAAATGTAGAAATTGTCAGCAAAATAGTGAATGTTATTTCATCAAGGGTCGTAATAATTCGATGTTTATAGTCATAGAAGGAGAGCGGTTCCAATCTAATTCATCTATTCTCAATTATGTACTGAATACTTAGGTAATCGGACAACAACTAAACGCATCTCAATTAAATTGAACATGCTTAATCGTAGATAACTATCACCTTTAAATCCTTCACTCAACTGAACGATAGTTATCGAATAAAATAAAGAGTTAAAACATATAGAAAATCAACTAGGAGGAAGACAAGATTCTGGATAACATGACCTGCCGAAAGAGTATAGGCATCCCATATAATTAGCAGCTAGACAAATATTAAATTGATGTGGAAGTGGCAACAATAGCGGAAATAATTCGATAAGATATTAGGACAAAGATTTAAACAAACAAAAAATGATTCGATGTGATAATGCTTACTTAGTACTGGGAGTATATACTAAATAATTTGGGAGATGAAACAAATAAACGAATAGATAGGACGTAGATTCTCAATTCTGTGGTCAGAAATTTAGCATGGAAGATAGGGCTTCGGATTACATTATTACCTTGCCAACTTAATTCAGCAGATATGTATACTCTAATCGAAACGCCAGCGAACGCAACGGAATACATCAATTCTTTTTCAGACCTTGAACGAATGAGATCATAATAGATTATATCTGAAGTTTCTCCCACCTACTACTTCGAAAGCGTAGAAAATAAGTGATTCCCAGTAAGATAATGTAAACTGTTGCGCCTGTCCACGCCCCAGATAAACCGTGGCGACCTGCTAACCAGTAAGAAAGTGGTAAGAAGAATAACCATCCATAGCTAATTCCGACGAGCATCGTAAAGAGTGTATCACCTGCACCTTTTAACGCTCCACTGGAGCAAATCCCACAACCATCAGAAACTTGAAAAATAGCAGCTAAAAATAGGATTTTACGCCCTAGTCTAATAACATTTGGATCATCCGTAACTAGAGATAGAAGCGCATTTGGCACACAAAAGAAGAGTAGGGCCATAAAACTAGTGTAGGCTACACCGACTTTAATCGCAGTATAACCACTTTCTCGTGCATTTGCATATTGGTTAGATCCAATATATTGCCCTACTAAAGTTGTAGCAGCTAGCGAAATGCCTATCAGAGGCATAAAAGATGTATGAAGCAAAGTTATTGCGGCTGTGTTTGCAGCTAATTCTACGTTGCCCATACGGCCAATCATAGCAGAAAAAACAGTAAAGCTTCCAACATCGAGTACTCCCTGAACACCCATTGGTAAGCCAACCTTCATTAATCTTCCAACTTCAGGCAGTCGAAATTGAAGAAGGCTCCGCACTTGAAACTTCCGATCATATCTTTTTGATAAAAAAATTAAGAGGTAAATAATAGCAGCTAGAACTCCGGAAATAACTGTAGCAATAGCCGCCCCTTCAACTTCCATGCGAGGAAAACCAAATTTCCCAAAAATTAATAGATAGTCGAAAGTCATATTAGTCAAATTTGCAAAGATTTCGATCCACATTGGAGTCCTTGTATCTCCAATACCTCGAAAATAACTTGACATAGTGAAGTAGATAAGAGTCCCGATGCCTCCAAATAGCCGAATCTGGATATAAGTGGTACCGAATTGCTGCACTTCTAATGATGGCTTCATCAAAACGAAAAGATAAGGAGAAAATTGGCTGACTAGAATCAGAAGTAAATATGACCCAAAAGCTAAATATAAGCCTTGCCAAGTTATAATGGCCACCATCCTAGGTTGGTTAGCACCATGGTGTTGAGCCACAAAAGTATTTATGCATGTTAGCAACCCACTAAAGAAAGACAGTATAGTCCACGTCGTAATCCCGGCCAAGCCAACTGCTGCCATTTGAGAAGTTCCAAGCCGACCGACCATAGCTGTATCTACAAAAGTCATAACCGTTCGAGAAACCATAGATATCACAATCGGGTAAGCCAATTTTAAGACTTCATAATATCCGCCAGGACGTATCTTCACTTAGCCTGTTTCCTTGCCAAAAGTTTTGATTTACACATACTCAACCTTACAGCAGTCTTCTTATCTCGCTCAGTTTACTTTGTGTTTGGTCAATCTATTTCACTTTCTATCCTAAGCATTTACTATCCCAGAAATATTTGGTAATGCTGCCGACGGCGCAAAGTCAACCGAAAAAACGACCTCGAATTTTTGACCGAGACTGTACTGTTTAATTTGGTCAGCTGTCAGACAAAACTCTAGGAACCAAGACAATGACTTTGTAAAAATCAGGTTGAAAAATTCACCTAACGAAAGTGAGTGAACAGAAAATTAGCACAATGGTTTAAACTTGCCGACCCATCGGCGAAAATAAGTTGGAATCTTTTATATGGTGTGTTTCTTTGAATCCTGCCAGTATTTTAGCAGTGGTCCATTTGTTCCATAAACTGGGTCAGTCAATGGTAAGTTTGTTTGTTCGATATTCCGAATAATCTTTAATCTACTGTCTGGGTTGGCTATGGTTTTATCATCACAGATATCAGGCGTTTGATTGGGTGGATAAGCTCCTACTACACACAAATCGGGACTTGCACCTAAATTTTTATGTCCTACACCTGCTGGAATTATTACCACGTCCCCGGAAGCGATGGGTAATATTATGCCCTTTTTGCCTCCAAATTGGACTTTAACTTTACCCACGCAAACACCGAGAACTTCGTGTGCCATACTGTGGTAGTGATCGTAGCTGAAAATACCATTCTGCCAAGACCCTTGCCATCCGTTTGTAATGAATAATGACTGACAGATGGACACCAAATTACCATTTGAGGTATCTAAAGCCTTCGGGTATAACAAAAGCGGCAATTTTTGATTGTTGGGAATTTGTTCATCACCGATTAATGTTTCACATACTACCTCAGGAGGATTGATGAACTGATTGAAATTGGTTTTGAAATTTAAGGTAAATCTGGGTTGCTCTTTCATCTTTAACTTTCTCTTTATCTTTGTCATATCTATCTTGGCTGATACATTGGCGAAGTCGTTTGCTAGTCACAGTGGTAGAATTCTAATTATCTTAAGGACAGAGAGAGTATCATACTTCTACTTGGAAGTGTATTTCCACAATCAAATCTCTGGCTGATTGTCAATCGCAGATACAATAGAATCACTATACCAGCTAGATAGCCCATGTATGCCTGCCATATTATATCTGCGTTCTTTGGGTACTCATTGCCCAAACAAATAGATATACATGGTATTATGATCTTGATGGTGTTATGCCTAATCTACAAACCATATTGACTCGCCAGAAAAAATCAGAATGAAAAAATATAGTCACAAAAAGAGCACTAAGTAGACAAATTAAAAAATACTGTACAATGATAGAAGAAATCAAAAGCTGGAGGCAAAATAAACCGATTGTATATAACTAGGACTCTACAGCCCTGGGAAATCTTGGTGTCGCATTCAAAACAAAAATCTCATTAGGATATTACAATAACATGATGAAACAGGATCCACATGCGGACTGGGATATCAAAAAGGGCGAAGATAATACTTTCTTCGCGTACCGAATGACAGGAGGAACTGGAATCAAAGTACCAAAACTATCCAAAGAAGACCAATATTATTTGTAAGGTTTGGTACCTGATTGGCCTTACAAAGGCCACAGATGGATTCGTCTAGCTAGCCTAAAACTTTAAACAATCAGTGAAGTCGATTTTTTCCATAACGATAAGCTATATTACACTTCATATGATGAGTCGTTTCCCATAAATTTCATTAGTAATTGTCGGTTACACAAGAGTTGACATAGGGAATAATAACCAAGAGTGGAAGCCATCATTCGGTTAGGAAATGGTGATGTACTAGAACGAATATCTGGCTAAACATGTAGATTCATATCGTGAAAAGTATCAATTAGCTCTCGTTAGAAATATCGTACTAGATCTCGGTCTCTGATGAGCTGATCTTAATTAATTATTTTTTTATCAGTATGATATTTTCCTGATTTAGTTAATAATTAAAGGGTAAGTCTATGAAAATCACCAAAGTAGAAGTTTTTCTGCTTCATGCTAAGTTCGTCTATGTAAAGGTGGATACCGACGAAGGTATTTCTGGATGGGGTGAAGCTGCATTTCATGGTGAGCGACTAACTGCCCAAATATTAGAAACGTTAGGACAGCAGGTCATTGGTCTTAACCCACTTAATACTGATGCTTTATGGCAAGATTTATTTCGTTCGGGATATCGAATCGGTAGTACCGGCGCTTATATGTCTGCCATTAGTGCCTTAGATATTGCTTGTTTCGATATCAAAGGTAAGGCATTAGGAACACCCATTTGGAACCTGTTAGGCGGAAAAATTCGGGATCGTGTTCCGGTTTATTCTAGCCTGATGGAGCGGCACTTGTCTCCAAAGAGAGATGTGGAAAAAGTGTTAGCTCGGATGGAACAAGGATATAGTTGGGTGAAACTTCACACAGCTACAGCTTGGTCATTTGATCAAGGTAAGGACGGAACAATCGAAACGGTAAAAGCTCTGCGAGATCACTGTGGCGATTATAATCAGCTCAAGATCTTGGTTGATGTGAATCAGGCCTATATGGTACCCGGTGCTATGAGAGTAGGAAAGGCCTTAGGAGAACTTGAAGTCTCACATTTTGAAGAACCGATTGCACCTTGGGATTTGGATGGATACAATCAACTCCAAGCAGTACTAGATGTTCCAATCGCGGCAGGTGAACAGGAATATAATCTATGGCAATTTCGCGACCTGATCACAAGAGGAAATGTTGACATTATACAACCTAATATCACCTCTTGTGGAGGGTACACACAAGGAATGAAGATCTCGGCTTTGGCTGAAGCTTACAATCGACCAATGACCTGTCATAATACAGACCCAGCATTAATGACAGTAGTACATTTACATCTTTGGGCTGCGTGTCAGAACTGCGTTTACCCACAAGAATACTATGGTGAAGACCGCCACCCACTCCGCGACCAAACACCAGTACTAAAGACACCACTAGAAGTGATAGAAGGACATATCGTGGTACCAAACGGACCAGGATTAGGGGTAGAAATAGACGAAGAAATGATAAGGGAAATCGCTTGGAGAGATTGACGATTTGAATTTGAAGTTGAGAGCGGTTGTTATCATAATCCAAAATAATAGAGTGAAAATTTAATTGCGCTCACCGGACAGGTTACAAAAAATAGATTGCGCTACAAAAAATGTCAGTTATAGAGTCTTTTCAAGCGTGATACTCTGGAATGAAGTTTACTATACCTGATGAACCTGCTTAAAATACTGGGTTTTGAGTTGTTTTTTTTTTGTTACACTCAAGGACAACTTTGTATCTAGGTGATTGAATCTTCGTCAATTTAACAATTGAACTAATGAAAATCGCATAATAATCACGTATATCTCTCGGCAAGATATATCCCATAAATCTCAGCACCTTATAACTTAATAGAAATAATAGGTTTATAATATGAGGGTAATCAATTATGGTCCATGGCTATCACATAGAACACCAAATTATCTAACAGTTCAGTGAATTTTATAACCTGTCGGGTGCAATTTTTCTGCTGTCCTACAAGTCAAAAAGTACAATCTTTTTGTTAATTGTGCCTAAAATGGTTTGATGATTTATATATTCTGTAAATTTACTAGCAATGGGAATCTGACTTCAATTAAGATACGAGAATAAAATCAACTGCTAATGCCTTACGTTATAGGCAAGATATTTTAGATGTGTTGACTTTATCATAGACAATTAAAAAACATTTTTGAATATTGATGAACAATATTTTAGATATTAATTTGGCAACCACTCTCTCCAACTACCCCATTAAGCAACCTCCTTGGTTTGTCAAAACGTGGATTATACTTTTTGTTTTTAGTCTTTATTTGTCATTAACAATTGGTTGCAGCGAGAAGATAGAGCTGAAGATTGAAGGTAAGATATTAGCCGAAAATGGACAGCCCTTGTCGGGGGCTCGGGTAGTCATCAGTGGCCCCGAGAATAATGCAATGACCAGCGGTAGTAACGGTAAATTTCTGTTTGGAGATATAGTAGCTGGAAGCTACCAGATCGCTGTCACTAAACCTGATTATCAAGCCTACATTAATCAGATAACAGTGATTGATACTGCTTCAACTACTAATGTGATCTTAGAAAAGCAGAATTCTCAGACCATTTTCGGGATAGTAACTAATCAAGATAGTCAACAGCTACTATCAAACGTAAAATTGACTACCATTCCGCCAACTTCAGAGGTTATCAGTGATAGTGATGGTAACTACCGGTTTCACCAAAAACTCCAGCCGGATAGCTATGTCGTTAGAGCAGAGGCCGAAGGATTTGAAATTACTCAGCTGGATGTATTCGTTCGGTTAGGTGAACCGGCTCGAGCCGATATTTTACTGCCACCATTGAAGCCAGTATTAGCTTTTTCAAAAACCAGTCTAGATTTCGGTACAGATAAAGACAACCTAAAATTGACTATTAAGAATGAGGGAAAAGGTTCCCTGAACTGGACAGTGGATAGACCTGAAGAGCCTTGGATTAAACTAGGAAAATTAAAAGGTACGGCTAAACCAGAGATGCCAGATACAATCAGTATCGAGGTCAAACGGGATGGACTTGAGCCAAAGGCTTATCAATTAGAGCTAACCTTTACCCACAACGGTAGTATCAAAAGATTTCCTATTACTGTCAACGTAAAACCCAAACCGGCACTCTTCGTCTCTCCAGAGAAATTAGACTTTGGCTCAGATCAACAGAGCCTGACAATTAGTATTGAGAATCGAGGTACCGGTCCACTGGAGTGGACCATTACCTCGCCAGAAAAGTGGATTAGGGCTGAGCCTACTAGTGGACAAACTCGACAAACTTCCACCCTCGTTAAATTGACAGTTGACCGACAGGAAATGAGACCAGGAGACTACCAACAGCAATTAACAGTCGTTTCCAACGGAGGCCAGATGGATGTAGGAGCCTCAATTAGGGTGAATGCGAACCCTCGGCTCCATGTTAACACTAAAGCCTTTGACTTTGGCAACAGTACAAAGAATTTAAGCTTAACCATCCGTAATCTGGGTACTGGCCAACTAGATTGGCAAATTTCGGTGCCAGAAACAGAATGGTTAAAGATCGTACCGCAAAATGGAATCAGCAGTCGGCAGACCTCATCAGTAATCAATCTGAATGTGGTGCGGATAGGATTAGCGGCTAAACAGTATCGACAGGTTATTACTATCACTAGTGGCGGTGGTGATTGGCCGGTCGAAGTCAGTATGTTGGTTGATCGCCCAACCTTGTTAGTTAACAAGCCGAAGTTGTCGTTGATGGCTAAAGAAAAACAGCAAAGTTTTCAATTATCTCGTCAAGGGTTTAGTAATGTTGATTTTGAAATCTATTCTAGTCAAAAGTGGTTACAGATTGAACCTCAACGTGGACAATTGAATGACCAATCTATTATGGTTCAAGTTAAGGTTGACCGCAGTCCTTTGCCACCAGGTAATGGCCAAGCGGTATTAACAATCGAGTCAAATCAAATCGATAAAAGATTAGAATTGACAGTTATGGTTGAAGTTCTGCCTACCTTAGAACTCAAAGTGATAGACGCCAAAACCAGACGACCAATTTCTCAAGCCAAAGCTTTAAGCCGAGAGGCACAAGTTGACGGGCGGATCCGATTCAAGGATACTGATCTTGATATGATAAGTGGTTTGGTATCAGCTGAGGGTTACCTAAATCAATTCTTCTCTGTCAGCCTAAGGTCAGCAAAGAATCGACTGGTGGAAGAAATTATCCCACTCACACCTATTCCCCAACCAGCTGGGCGAATTCAAGGTAGAGAATTAGATCTACCGACCGAGATTATCTCATCGGGTGATGGTATTTTTGCCTATGTGATCAACAGTGAATCATCAACTGTCAACCAAATTACGATCAGCAGTAACGAGATAGTAAAGACTTTCGACCTGTCCAGCGACGGCCGAAACCCCAAAGACTTGATTGCGCACCCATTAACCAGACAGGTAATAGTGGCCAATAGCTTTGTTAAACCTGCCAAATTGGGTACGCCTCAAAATGACACCATCTCTATTATGCCAGAATTATTGGATCGATCAGTGGTATTAACAGTGGGTAATCATCCTGTCGGACTAGCTATTGATCCGACTACTAACCGACTCTATGTAGCTAACCAGTCTAGCCGAACTATCTCGGTGGTTGATCTGGGCCAACGAAAAGAGATTGGCTTACTTATCCCACTCAGGAGTGGGATACCTAATCGAATGGTGCTGACGAATGGCTACTTATACGCCATAGTTGGTGAAACAATTGAGATTTTCGATACTCGGTCAAATAGATCGGTCAAAAGCATCAATGGTGTATTTGGCCCATTGGACCTAGCCGCCTCTAGCAATCAAAAATTTGTGTATGTAGTTAATAATAAGAGGAATAGCTTGAGCATCATTGACACCATTAACCAAGTGGTGATCAAGGAAATACCCGTTGGGTCTTCCCCAGTCCGAGTAGCGGTTAGTAAGGGGTTTCATCCCAATCGAGATCTAATTTTCGTAGTTAACCAAGGAGATTCTACTGTTACTATGCTTGAAACAAGAGCCAATGAAGTTAGCCCGTTTGAAGTTTGGCAAGCCGAGGTTGCGGCCGAACCAATCAAAGTAGGCTTTATGCCCTTGGGTGTTTGTGTAACTACTGACAAGGTTTATATAGTACGGAAAGAAGATTCAGTCATCGAGGTATTAGAATTTTAATGGCTATCCATTCCCTAGTTCTTTGATCATAGTTTTCGATTTGGCTTGCTGTTTCATTGCTTCTGTTCAAGCAAAGTTAGCTTTTCACAATTTAATTATGAAAAGCCTGTTTTAACCTCTATGTAGATCCCAAGTTGAGCTCCGAATGAATTAGGTCTGCCCGTTTGTAAAAGTTAGAAGGCATACACTAGAGAATGAATAACAACGGAAGGAGTCTAGCGCAATCAGACCTGAAAAGAATAAGGAGCGCCACATCGGTATATGTAACTCACACGATTGCTCGATAAGTCGTTCATGGAAGATATTGGCAGTCTACAGTTAACCAGTTTTTCATCATTGATGTTAGCAAACGACTGAGAACGACCCGCCGGTATATGACGAACTGGTCGTTCTCAGAATGAGTAAAGTTAAGAATTTTAGCCGGTAATTCGCCTACTTTTTAAGATATCCCCAAGTCATGGTCACTTTTCCTTGCGGATGAACTGGAGTCGTAGCGAAAAATTCTTTCGGATCTAAAATTAACTCATCCGGTTTCTTTTGATGGTCAGATAACCGGACTTCATCTACGGTGCATTGGGATGCAAAGTTACCTACTTTCTCTGGCTCGACATTGTTGATACTAAAGGTTTTAGCAAATTCCTTTGGACCTCCCTTAAATGCGTCTTCAGCGGCCAACTCCCCATCTAAATATAATTTTAGACCATCAGGACCCCAAGTCCCAGCCATGTGATGAATTTCACCCTTTTTCCACTCGATTGGTTCACTCCAAGCGTTTTTCCATGATCCACCACTCTTAATTCTCATACCAGCTTTCGGTCCTTCGTTAAACTGCAAAAAAATTGCATCTGTACCTCTTTTGTAAGTGAACCACATAAAAAGTTCACCCTGAATGTCTTTTGCATCCATCCCCATTTTAACAAATAGCTCGACTGAACCTTCTTCCAAATTAGTAAAGCGATCCTCAACCGGAAAGGCTACTACGTCTTTCCCTTCAGCGGCTAAAAATCCATTTCCCCATTTGGCCTCAACAAATTTAGCAGTTCCTAACACCTGCCCACCCTCTTTTTCTACTTCAGCTTTGCTTTCTAATGCTGAATAAAAGGTTTCCTTAGCCGTAGCCAGCGAACACATTAAGGTCATAATAAAAAAAGCATATTTTGCTTGTTTACCTAAACATCTTATTACTTGTTCCATTTCTACTCCCTCATTATTATAGTAGTTAAATTGTTGATTAAAAGAAAAACTTGTGGATTGCCATTGAAACTTGACATGACAGTAGAGCTGACCCACAAAACAAATCCCCTATTCCATCCTAACTAATATAGGTAAAATACAAGTCCACAACACAAAAATAAAAAATAGAGTTGTAATTCCTAGGTAAGTGGATAGATTAAATAGGTAATTAATCTGTGAAACTTTTCACTAATTTCACCACCCACCCCCTTTTTTGTCAACTTTTATTTTGCCACACAAAGGACTGGCCTGACATAATACAGGATGTAATATGTTGTTGCGTCAGGAAAATGATGGAACAAGCAAGGACGAACTCAATTTGATAAACGGAATACAAGGGTAATTAGAAAACCAATCATCTTAATGATACGGCGACCAGCCATGTAGCCCAAAAATCATTTTGGCTACATGGTATAGAGTTGAGAAGTGATAGTCAATCTATCTCTTGAGATTGCTCCAAGTTGTTGTTACTTTCCCTTGCGGATGAACTGGAAAGAATTCTTCTGGGTCTAAGATCAATTCATCCGGTTTCTTTTGATGATCAGATAACCGGACTTCATCCACAGTACACTTAGAGGCAAAGTCACCTACTCTTTCTGGCTCAATGTTGTTAATACTAAAAGTTTTTCCAAATAGTTGTGGCCCGCCTTTGAAGTCATCTTCAGCGGCCAACTTCCCATCCAAATATAATTTTAGACCATCAGGACCCCAAGTCCCAGCCATGTGATGAATTTCACCCTTTTTCCACTCGATTGGTTCACTCCAAGCGTTTTTCCATGATCCACCACTCTTAATTCTCATACCAGCTTTCGGTCCTTTGTTAAACTGCAAAAAAATTGCATCTGTACCTCTTTTGTAAGTGAACCACATAAAAAGTTCACCCTGGATGTCTTTTGCATCCATCCCCATTTTAACAAATAGCTCGACTGAACCTTCTTCCAAATTAGTAAAGCGATCCTCAACCGGAAAGGCTACTACGTCTTTCCCTTCAGCAGCTAAAAATCCATTTCCCCATTTGGCCTCAACAAATTTAGCAGTTCCTAACACCTGCCCACCCTCTTTTTCTACTTTAGCTTTACTTTCCAATGCTGAATAAAAGGTTTCCTTAGCTGTAGCTAGTGTACATAACAGAGTAATAACTAAATAGACAAACAACGAATTTTTCCAAGTCAATACCATTCTTTTCACTTATCCTTGCTCCTATAAATAGCTGATCAATACGAATCGCCAATCTTATCACAACCAGAAATTAATGGATAACAAAAATTTGATATCTTATCCGGGAGATCGTACTTTTTATTTCCGACACTAAATTCTAAAAATAAATCAAAAAACATATATAGGATAGTAAATGAAATCAATCAAATCGATTACCCGCAGAATCATGGTAGCTGTTTTAGGAACCTTACTGTTGTGTTTGGTAAATTCACCCAGTAATAGTCAACCGCAAGACCAGCACGAAGCAGATATCATTTCTATTGCCACAAAAGACCCACAGTTCAGTACACTCGCCCAAGCATTAGAAACCGCTGGTTTGGTGGAAACACTGAAAGCTGAAGGACCTTTTACTGTTTTTGCCCCTAATGATAAAGCTTTCCAAAAGTTACCTGAAGGTACCTTAGATAGCTTGTTACAAGACACAAGTAAACTAAAAGATGTCCTATTGTATCACGTCATTACGAGTAAGGTTCTCGCTGCTGATGTCGTTAACCTGAAAGAAGCGAAAGCTGCAAATGACAAAACTATCGACATTGAAGTGAAAGAAGGAAATGTGATACTGAATAGTACTTCGAAGGTAATAGCCACGGACATACTGGCCAAAAATGGGGCAATTCACATTATAGACACCGTATTAATGCCACCAGAAGAGACGAATGAAACGATTGTAGGTGTAGCTAAGGACGCTGGTATCTTCACGAGTTTGTTAGACAGCGCAGCTAAAGCAGGTCTCGTAGAAACACTAGAATCAGACGGGCCCTTTACTCTACTCGCTCCAACTGATGAAGCCTTTTCTAAACTACCAGCTGCTACTCTCGATAGCTTACTCAAAGATATACCCCGACTTAAGAACTTACTCTTGTACCATGTTTTAGAAGGGCAAATCCCATCTAGCGAAGTAATCAAACTAGACGAAGCTGAACCAATGAACCAACAAAACCTATATATTAGCCTGAAGGGGGACGACGTTTTTATAAACGAAGCTAAGGTTACACAAACTGATATCAAAGCAAAGAATGGTATCATACATATCATCGATACCGTACTTGTTCCATCAGCTCCAACTTCAGTCGAATTGGTCAAAAAACTGCCAACTTACTGGGGGCTGATCAAAAACGTGCAATAAACTTTCGGTAAGGATCTTATTTAATGAAATAGTAAATAAGCCGTGCTGGCTAAAGTAGGTCTTTAAGCCAGCACGGTCTATCTGTGTAGAATCAAGTATGTCAATATAGTGAAAAAATAAAATCACAATCGGCTTAGAAAATCTCTTTAAACACCAATCAACAAGAATTTAGCTTAGTAAAATTGCCAGAAATATAAAAGACAAAAACGGGAAAAAATACAAACTTCATTTATTAATTACGAAAAGAGTACACTAACAAAAACTGACTTGACCTGTCAAATTAGAGATAGTAACTAAGTTGTTTAGTATATAAATCAAGTCAATGCAAAATTACCAGCACTAACGAACCTTCACTAGAATATTTAATAACCCATTCTGAGAAAACAGTAAACCGACAAATAACACCAAGGGTAACAAACTAATACTACTTCTTTCTAATTTTTTCATGAAGCTGATTGTTATATATTGACGCTCGGCAGCTGTCAAAACCCACGCCTCTCTGAAAACCGAGCAAAATCAATCGAGGTAGCGCACAACTTAATATTTATTTAATTCGCAATAGTCCTTTGTGATCCTAAAAAGAAATCGCCTAGTTATAACCCAACAGCCAAGTTATTAACAGAAACCAGTTGTCATGTCGAAGAACGGAAGGATGACTAAATTTCTCTTCTATAGTGGTTGTTCACATTTATAGTCTTTTGCTGACTAGATAAAATTATTCATTCAAGGTACAAAATTCTCCTCAATGGAAAGCTTGAATATATTTTTCACCTTACAATTATTGTCTAACTTCTGGATGGTTGCGATTATTTTGTTTGTACAGTTTGTCCACTACCCACTATTTTATCACGTGGATAATGAGCATATGCCGTTATTTTCTCAAAACCATCAATCCAGAATTTCGTTTATTGTTATACCACCAATGATCACCGAAGTTATCTCTTACATATTGTTATTAACGTTGCTGCCCGATTCATTCCTGCTCTTACTTTCCGGAATTTGTTTGTTCTTCATCTGGGGTTCCACTTTCTTTTTACAGGTCCCTTGTCATCAAATTTTGCTTGAGCGAAAAGAACTAACCACCATCAAAAAACTCAATCAAACAAATTATATTCGAACTATTTTATGGCCAATCAAATTTATTCTTTTACTTACCTTATATATCCAAATATAAGTAGTATGATACGATTCAATATATGATTATTTTTCAAGAAGAAACATGGGTTCCTAGATCACTGGATGAAACTTTTTCGTTTTTCAACACGCCTAAAAATCTTAGCAAATTGATGCCTCCCTTTATGAAGTTCACGCTAATCACACCAGAACCAATTGTAATGAAGGAAGGCGCGGTCTTTGATTATAAGATTAAGTTATTTGGTATGCCTATGCGGTGGCAATCATATATTTTAAATTATAATCCTCCTCATCAATTTGTCGATATCCAACTAAAAGGACCGCATGACTATTGGCATCATGAGCATTCATTTTTCGAACAAAATGGAGGAACAATGATCAAAGACCGAGTAAGTTACCAAATGCCCTTGGGGTTTATTGGCTCCCTAGCAGACAAATTAGTCGGGAGTAAGATCAATCAGAAACTGTTTAAACATAGAGAATCCTTCATTAGCGATCATTTCCAAAACAAATAACCTGGCTAGCAAATAGACCTGAGATTTGACGGACCTTTAGTCAATCAGCAAAGGTTATTTTTAATAGAGTATAAAAATAGATATCCACTCATTATGCTAGCCAAGCTGTAGTTTCTAATTTATTTCAATTCTGGACTCGTAACCAGTAGTATCAAAAACTCTGTACCTCAAAGAAGTTCGAAGGTGGTTATATAGCTACTTACTACTGTGGCGTTTTGTTTGATCACTCACGCCCTGTATTAGTAGTAAACGATTGGTGGTAAAAATTGGCAATCCACCTGCGAACGGTCAATCCTACTTTAAGATAATTTGAAATAGACTCAATTAAACAGTACATTATTGTTGTCTTCTCTCCTAGAAGATTAATTGTCGCGTGATGCCGAGTGTTTCACCTCCAAATCGCCAAAAGCGCTCGGTGTCACCTTCATCCCATCCTCGTATCTCCGACTAACTCAACCTTTTTCTTTCGAGACACAACCATTGAGGGTTAAGTCCACAAAATTTACCAACCCAAAATCACTGATCATCGATTATTGGTGACACAACAACAGAAACAGACGGTCGTCCTAAATTGATTGCTACAAATAATTAGAAAGACTTAAGCAGAAAGTTGGGAAATTGAATATACAAAATAACAAAGCAGAAAGAAACAAATAAATATTGGAATAATATTTACATAAGATTTAAGAACAAATTTTCGACTCTTATGGATCAGTTTTCCATAGGCTTCAATGTTAAAACCATCATATTGGTATAATATTAATTCTAATAATCCTCATTGTCTGACATTTTCCATTTTGATCTGTTTTGAATTTACTTGAACAGAAAACAAATAACCAAGCGTATCCGGTCTTATCAAATTATTAAATAAAATCTTCAGAAATCAAAATTGTACAAATATGCGGACCGTCGGTGAAACAGGTCGGGTTATAGGAGATTAGTCTAGGAAGGTGAAGCAACTAGTATGCGAAAAGTCAGCTTAGCATTGTTTTTTTTGTTAGTACTTGCAGTTTATTCTGTCGAAAAAGAGTTGCCAGTGATAGAAAGTGCCAAGAAACTAGCAGAGACTAAAGCTAGAAAAGTCGTTTGGCAGAAGGATGGATCTATAATGGTCCAAATACCTGAGGTCTTAGAGGTAATTCCCTCTAAAGTTGTACCTGCTATCTATAATGAATTGGGTGATGTAGTTCAAGCTGAAACGGTTATCCACGAGAAGAAAATTCAAATTAGTAATAAATTCTTTATGGATGCGTGTGAAGTAACCGTGGGACAGTTTAGGACATTTTTGAAATCATCAGGTTATAAACCTGATACAGATATTGATTGGAGCGAAGTTCGCAAATATGCTCCTAGCAATAGACACCCAATGATTTATGTGACCTGGCATGACGCTGCAGCTTATGCGGAATGGGCAGGAAAGCGCTTGCCATATGAACACGAGTGGGAATTTGCTGCTCGTGGTGGTTTGACAAACAAAAAGTACCCTTGGGGTAACGATGATAGTGTAGCCCGGGACCATGCTAACCATGAGTATATCGGTGGTAAAGATAAGTGGGATACGCAGACAGCACCTGTTGGTAGTTTCTTGCCGAATAAATATAATCTGCACGATATGGTAGGCAATGTCTACGAATGGTGTCAGGATTGGTACAGTAATGAACAAAAGTATCGGGTATTGCGAGGTGGGTCTTGGAATCTCAGTACGTTATTTCTACATGTAACTAGTCGGATAAACTATGTCCCATCTTTTAGGCACAGTTATCTGGGCTTTCGGTGTGTGTTAGAATCACCCTAGGTGAAGTAGGTAATCTATAGGCCGTAAAACAACCCATCTCGGCAATCCAGAATGCGAACGTGGCGCTTGCAATGAATAAAACAAACACTGCAAGCGCCGACTTGCAAAGCAAATTTCAGATTAGGTCTGATTTGAATATGAAAGGATTCTAATTTTTGATGTCGGCCCAATAACTGGCTAATTTTCCATTTGGTTGAACAGCAAGAAAGTCTTTCATTCCTGTTTTGAAGATTTCTTTGACTTCATCTTGGGTTAAACCACGTCTCCAGATATTGAGTTCATCCATCTTTCCTTTGAAAGGTCGAGCGTTATCAATATTGAGACCAACTCGAGCACCTTGCTCCCAGTTGTTAGAAATCTCTTGATTTCCTGGCATTTTTCCGACTTCTACACCGTTGATATAAAGTACAGCACCTTCCCCTTTTTGATAGGTTCCGGCAAAGTGGGTCCACTTTCCAAAAGTTGGTTTGCCGGCGCGCATGTCAAATATCGTTCCAGCCTTTGATCGAAGTAACCAACGATAAATCGCAGGACGTACTTCGGGGTGAATTAGCCAAGTTCCGTCAGCGGAGCGAGCGTTGAAAATTGCCTGATCTCCCGCGTTTTCGACATTAAACCAAGCCAAAACACTCATCCCGTTCAATGGTAGATCATCTTCAGCTATAGATTCGACATCTAAAGCGATGAATCCATTTGCCTTGAATTCTGCAACGTTGCCACGTTCACCATCCTCGATGACTTTAACATTACCGTTAATCTTTCCGTCGTAGTTACGCCCAGATTGATCAGAAATCATACCCCCTTTTTCTTCTTCATAATCAAAGTAGAGGATGAGATCTTCAACATCTTTGGCAAAAGTAGCATTTATAATGGTGGTGATGAGAGAAACAATTACAATAAATCTACCGAGAACCATTAGTTTAATTTCCTTTTTGTAGTCTTGATTTACCGGATGACACCTAAAACCAACACCGCGTGATTGGTATTAATATATATGTCTTACCACTACCGAAGGTCCTAAACCTAGTAATGAAAAACATGAAAAGTTCTTACTGATCAGTAACCTGATCACATCATTTTAATACTGACTGACTTATAATACCACTTCATATTGTGCTTAATCTTTAGATTCTTGTTTTATTGATGTTCTTCATAACCAACCAATTCCACATATGCGAAACCTGAATGGGAACCATTCACGAAACATCTACCTTCCCAATAGCTGAGCTGATTCAAATGATGAAGATTGAGTTCTTGGTTTGATACTGATGGAGTGACTGTTACATCTATTCCGAGGTCTAGAACTTTTATATTCCACTTTGATGGGTATTTTATTTTTGATTCTTTACTTTTCCAGTTATCGCTCACTACCACTTCAATCATCGACTGATCTATCTGTTTCTTGTTACCAGATTGGTCGCTCCAAGTGCCAAAATAATAGTGCCCTTTTGTTTTATCACCTGACCTAACTTGAGCCACCATCAGATTATTTCCGTCATCTAACTGCAGCGCGAACCAATCCCAGCCGGTATAACCTTTTCCAACACTTTGTTGAAAAGGATTAACATTTTGAGAATTTATTTCGGAATTAAAAAATTCATGATCGAACCATACATTTGCCGAGGTAATATTAGCTACTTTATTTTCAACTTGTAATTTCCCAACTCCTGTCAGCTTAGGCATTGAATAATAGTAGGATGACTGTGAGCCTTCGTGATTTTTTTTGCTATATCCATTTTCGCCTTGCAAAATTATGGGTGAGGAGCCATCCAATTGCAATTGGAGTTGAATCGATGAAGTTTGCGCAAATATTTCAATTGTTTCCTTTGCTAATGTAACTCGCCAATCTCCATTCCAAACGTGAAGTGTATTTAACTCCGCACCCGCCATTTGAAAACTATCTCTATTTAGGCGATCAAAGAAGTCAAATTTTTGAGTACTATCGTCGGTTAAGGCGAAATGAGCCAAGTAGACCTGACTGGGGATCCATTCATTACCGTCTAGTTTCTTGGCGGTAGTGGCAACTCTAAAAAATGTGAGTTCAAATCCGTAGTTTTCTTTAGTTGCAGACGTTAAGTGCCCAGTGAAGTACCACCACTCTGTATTAAATTCGTGGTGTGCACCGTGATCGGTAGGGAAATCCCATTTATAATGACCGGATGGTTCAGAATTGATTGGTAATGCAAAGGTTAGGCTAACGAGAAAAATAATGTGTTTTAATTGATTCATGAATATAAATATTTTCGGTTATCTTTTTCCAAATATATCGGTATGCCAGATAAGATGTGACTATAATGACTAAAAACATAGACACCATTAGATATAAAATTGGTGGAATGGATATTAACAGTGGAATCTTCCAGCCAAAATATGTTGGAGTCAGTTGTTTTAGGATTATCAAAGCTAATGAAAAACCAACCACAGTTGACATCATAAGACTAACTGATCCAATCCATAGCGCATGGGAGAAAATAAGTTGCCGTAGGTGTAATCGCTGTCCTCCTATTGAGAATATTTGCATAATCTCAGATCGCCTATCGATAGTCATCACTGACAACATATTGACTAATACGAAAAGTGCAATAATTCCGCTGATTGATGCAAGAATCCAAGTTAGACCAAAAGTTTGTTTAAACATTTTTATGACATAGTTCTGTAGTTCAGCTTTAGTCTGGATCAATAAATGACTGAATGAACTCAGTAACGAGGATTTCTGCGTTTCGTCAATCATGAGAGTAATACCATGTATTTGAAATTGATCTTGGTATAGCCTTTTCATGATTTTTTTTGAAATCGTTATGACCCCATGTTCCGAAGCGTAATCAATGTAAATCCCAGCTACTTGGCCACTGAATGTTTCTGTTGGAGTTGGGATCTTAAGAGTTTGCCCAACTTTAACGTCCAGTTTTTGGGCAGCCGATTCGGATATTAAAATATCATTCTCTGAAAATACATATTCTTTTTCATCCGTCATTTTTTCTATAAATTGAATTTGTTTGGCTATATTCTGATATGGTATTCCTCGTAGCATGATTGATTTTTCGTTCACGACGATATTATCTCTAGAAATACTTTCCCAACTGATCGTTGCTGGATGGTTAATTAATTTGGTTATATCAGTTTCTGTCATAGGTACAGGATTGGGAATAGAATTATTTTTAGACTGAATATATATGTCTGATTGTGTGCTCTTTATAATCCACTCTGATACTGCATTTTGAAAACTATTTATGAAGATTGACATGGAAATGAACAATCCACATGCTAGGGCGATAGCGACAATCATCATGGTGGACAAAATAACTTCTTTTTGGATGTAAAATGACGCAGTCTTGACCATCATCATCATATCAGATTTTTGCTTAGAGAAAACATAACTGAGTCCAGAAACGACAATGAGTGACATACAGAAAACAATAATTATTAGGCCGATCATCGAACGATAGCCAATCCATTGGTCTTCCTGTCCACCAAAAATCAGAAAAATACCACAGCCGATAAAAATCAAACACATTATCCATTTTGTAAGAGGTCTGAGTTTTAGGAAACTACTCTCGATTTTTTGTACCATCGGACTCAGCGCAAATGAGACCGAGATAACCGATACTAATAAAGACTTTACAAAAGTCGGAGGGCGAACAATAATATTTTCAATACTGATTGAGTAATATAATGTGTTCATCGTTTTTGATAATATCTCGAGTCCAAATTGACTTAAGACTATTCCTAAACCAAAGCCAAGACTGGTTGTTATAACGATGAAGAAAATAGACTCGATTATTCTTATCGTCTGTTTAATTTCTGAGCTGATCCCCAAGTTAATGAGGAGATGATCGGTTAATAGACGATGTTTTTGTATAAATCTGAAGAATAAGTAAATCAGTAACGTACTTATTACAGTTGATAATAATCCGATAAACTTCAAATTGATGAAAAAAGCTTCCGAAATCCTTTGCTTACCAGTACTAGAGGAAATAATTTTAAATTCTGGTAATTGACTACCATCAAAACTTTCTGCTTGATAATCTTCAACATATAGACGATCAATTTGGATGAAACCAAATATCGAGCTAAGAGTACTAACATCCATTACAACTAGGGGTATAAGTTGATCCGAATTGTATACACTTACAACTTGGTAGGATTTTGAATGAACAATGATCTCGACTAGTTTTTCACTAGATGCATTCTCTTTGTTAGAAACAAGAAAAATGGCATCTTTTCCCGCGGTTCTGGAGTTTTGTGCCAGAAACGATCCCATATAAATAAGATCAACTCCAACTATGTTGCAAAATTCTCTGGAGCCGTCAATTTCTATTTCTCTAGAAATATTTTTATATGGGTAACCATGAGATATCGATGTTTTTTGAATTAAAGCCCGTATTTCCTCATTTTTTATGCTCCCACG
>JACLAC010005568.1_pt1 | contig 87401 bp, 74 predicted proteins | sample 8027881 | NCBI WGS metagenome assembly JACLAC01 (sample SAMN15725517, study PRJNA655200) | protist metagenome | isolation source: fluorescence activated cell sorting (FACS) single amplified genomes of... | place: Spain: Blaines Bay Microbial Observatory, Mediterranean Sea | collected 2016-01-19
CGCCGGCCACTATGGTATGATCTTCAAACCAAGAAGTTATATCGGTATTAGGTGTCTTTGTCGCAGATGTACGGGTTTGTTGTTTTCCACCGTGTGGTGTAGCACAAGATGCAACTATAGCTAGTAGGAGTACGGACAGAAAAGGTTGTAGACGAATCGCAGTTAACATAAGTATAATTGGTGAGAAGAGGGTTATAAAAATCATACAAGGATTTTATGATAGCAGTTGTTGTATGATAGTCTTACTCTAAGATATCAAACTGCAGTTTTACTAGTTGATCTTGGCCTTCAGTTACTTTATAAAAACCATTGGCAGATATGTTTTCAAAACGTTGTTCGCGGCCTGAACGTGGCCACTTTATGATCAACTGATCCACTTTATTAGCGTTATTTAATCCATAGTAAAGGCGCAGGCTACTTTGGGCCCCATAGCCGTCTCCTAGCATGACTTCACGTACCTGTTGGGTAGCACCAATATATATGGTAGCACGAGCCCCAACGGCATCGCGATTAGTGCCTTTTTCTAAATTCGGATTACCTTCTAAATCGAGTGCTAGCCAATGGCGTGTTTGGCCAATTTGATTGCGTAATAGAGCGTGGCGATCAGTGGAAGCGGCTACCGCGATATCGAGGACGCCGCGGTTCCAAAAATCGGCAACTGCAGTACCACGGCTATTAAGAATTAAATCAGAGCCAGTAGCACGACCAATTTCAGTGAACGTACCGTCGCCATTATTACGGAGGTGGCGGTTACGCTCCCAGCCATGCCACGATTCGCTGCCAAAGTTGGCGGGGTCAAAAAATGCTCCGGTTTTGTATTCTTGTTGTTTAGAAACCACGTTATTAAGAAAATCCAATTCAATCTCGGTTTCTTTGTTGTTGTAGACCCAGCCATTAGCAGCGTACAAATCTTGGTGGCCATCATTATCAAAATCGGCTAGATTAGTGCCCCAAAACCAACCAGGTGGATTGGTGTTACTGGCCCAGGAAACGTCATCAAAGGTGCCATCTCCTCGGTTCTTTAGCAGGGTGTTACCTGACGCCATATCCTGGAAGACTTTGACAAAGGCGAAACCGGATTGGCGGAAGATTTCCATATACAGTGGCATGTCCGTAATCCATACGCCTTGCGTCCAGCAGTTGATCATATAACGCATAACGGTGGGCCACTCGGCAAACCAGCCTTCCTCGGAGCGAATATGGGCAACATATAGATCTAGATCACCATCGTTGTCATAGTCACCGATAGTAGAACTCATGCCGGCTCCATAGGCCAATGTACCGGTAGCAACGGTAACATCGTCAAACGTTCCATCACCATTATTATGGTACAACGTCTTGCGACCAAAATCGTTAGATACGTATAAATCAGGCCAACCGTCATTATCGACATCACCAAAAGCGGTTCCCAGACATAAACCGATTTCGCCAACCCCGGCTTCTTCGGTAACATTGGTAAAGGTTCCATTACCGTTATTGCGATAGAGCTGATTGGGTTCGCCGTTACGGGCATAAAAGGTCGTGGGGATTTTTTCACGTGGTTCCAAATAACGGCCAACGTACAAATCCAATAGGCCGTCATTGTTATAGTCGGCCCAGGAGGCGACCGTAGTACAGCAATCAGCGCCAATACCAGCTGTAGCAGTGACATTGGTGAATGTTCCATCACCATCATTGTGGAAAAGTTGGTTGGGTGTAAAGGTACGACTGACAAAAAGATCTTTGTAGCCATCGTTATCATAATCGGCAAAAAGAGCGACGCCGACGCCATCTTGACCTGCTAATCCGGCAGCAACAGTAACGTCAACAAAATTACCATCGTGCATATTGCGAAAGAGTTTGGATGCAACGCCATCGGGTATATAAAGATCGTAATATCCATCATTGTCGTAATCAGCGGCAGTAATACCAGCTGGCCCGTACCGGAGCATACCAAATTTGAGCGGTTGATTGAGAAACCCTGGATAATACTGGTTTTTAAAATCAATGCCGACTTGCGCCCCGACATTGATAAAATGTGGTTGCGCTGAAATATGACGTTCCCCTTCAATGAGTTCGGCTCGATGAATTAGAGGTCCCTGTGGGCCGGGGACGAAATGCATGCGAAAAAAGGCACGATCGATGCCAGTGCGAGATGCTCCAAGGCTTTGCCCAATGAGTTCAAAACGGACATTGGCGGTAAAGGCCTTGGTAGGGTCCTGCCACTCTTCTAAACGGTGTATATATAAACCCGCTTCTTCGATATGGATAAAATCGGCTAGATAGGTACGCCATTCATCTATAGCTGTATTTAGGTTAGGGGCGACATCGTTTGAGCGCATACGAGATATGTAAATACCGTCACGATCGTCTATTTGTTCAAATTCGGTTAAGCCCAACAAAGTACCACTATAATCGGCGGCATAGTATTTTTTTAGTGCTTCAATATCGTTGCGTTTTAGGTCCTGAGCCATGTTCTGTAGTAATTGTACGCCACTCTTTCCGGTATTAAAAAAGTCTAAGCCTTTGCCATTTATATACCAGGTACTCAAGCCGATGATTAAGCATATAGCAAGGCCACTAGTGATTATTTTTTTTAGGAATAAAAATCGTTTCTTTACAGGTTTTTGATGTGTGGAAGCGGCCATGCATATCCTTAATGTATCATTCTTAATGTTAGTTATAAAAATTTTGTGTATAGTACTGCATGACACAGTAAGATTTCTATGTATAATTATTATACATAGACTATAAATTAGCGTACTATTGTAAGATATATGTACGTCAATTTACAGTGAGTACGTAGCAAACCTTAGAGGCTAATATTTAAAGATATACTTTTTAATGGTTACCGACAGTGATCTAGCTCACAACTATTGTAAAAAATAATATTAATTTGTTGGAATTAATAATGCTGCTGCAGTATACAGGTTATATGTATGGCTTAATGGGGAGCAAAATTATGCATTATCTACAGCTAGAGCTATTGGTGGCTATGGTTGTAGAATAGCGATACTGTTAACGTATATATCAGGATTGAGAAAACAGATAGTCAATATTTATGTGTAAATTTTGGCTATCTGCCTGGTTTTTCATATGAGTATGAAGTCTCTTTTGGGCAAGAATATAGGTGCGTTTTCAATAAAAAATTACTTATTCACAGGGGGTAGTTCATTGAACGACACAGAAAAATTTCTTTTTGACTTACAGGGCTTTCTCAAAGTTCCTAGTTTTCTTTCCGCTACAGAGGTAAATGCGCTTAATGATGCCTTTGATGCTAATGCTGATAAACGTGGGGAAGATGGTAATAGGAATGCGCCTAAAAAGATGGAAGGTAGGCAGCCGCGTGGCATGTTTACTGGCATGCTTGAATGGGAAAAGCCACATTGTCTGCCTTTCCGTAACTTATTGGCCCATAAGAAAATTATTTCTTATTTAAATACGCTGCATGGCCGCGGTTGGCGTATGGATCATGCACCTTTTATGCTTACCGGTGGTAAAGGGTCTGAAGGACTGATTATGCACGGATCTACCAGCCGTGTGTTTGATGGTTCCCAGTATTATAATTATGCTAATGGTCAGATGCGCTGTGGTATGATTGTTTGTCAATTTCAACTAGCTGATGTGAACGAAGGAGATGGAGGATTAGCAGTGATTCCTGGTAGTCATAAGGCCAATTTTAGTTGTCCTCGCGAAATTGCTGCATGGGAAGATTATAAGGAAGTCATTTATAATATACCTTGTAAAGCCGGTGATATGGTGATCTTTAATGAATGTACTATGCACGGCACTTTACCTTGGACAGCGGAGCACGAACGCCGTTCGCTATTGTATCGCTATTCTCCTATGTACTTGCATTTTGCTGGTGGAACTTATACTTCAGTACAGCCAGAATGGGTAAGTGAATTAACCGCGGCGCAACAAGCCGTTCTTGAACCTCCTTATATTTACAACCGACCCTTGATTGAAGATGATGGAGAAACGGTTATACGACCGCGGCGTGGATAAGTGAAATGGATACACAAGAGCAGGACTATTTATTTGACCTTAACGGTTATATTGTTCTAGAACAGGCTATCAATCGAGCTGATCTGACGTATATGAACGAATGGATTGATGCGCATTGGGACCACGTAGAACGGCGCAAAAACAGCGAGTTAATATCAGGATTTGATGCATGGGTGGGTCATGTGGAAGTACACAGTTATAGTCCTGAAGATGGTGTGAATTTTCAGAATATTATCGAAGCCGGACCAATCTTCGAAAAATTAATTGATTATCCGCCGTGGATTGATTTGGTACGCAAGTATATCAATCCAGTAAACGGTCTGTCTATTCATGAAAATTTTCTTAATGTACGTGGTCGAGGTGGTCACTTATTTATGCATTGTGGTGGTCATGCACCTTTATGTTATCTTGCTTTTCGTCAGCATAATACGGGTGAGTGGATGGTGGGACAAATAAATGTGCTAATGGCTTTAGAGGATATTGGCCCGGGTGATGGACCGACAGTACTGATACCCGGCAGTCATAAAGCTACTGAGCCCCACCCTGATCTAGTTATAGATGGCAAAGAACTGGTCAGTTTCCATGATGCTGTAGCTGGTACCGCACTGGGAATGAAGGAGATATATTTAAAAGCCGGTGATGTACTAATGTTTACCGATGCGGTTACGCATGGTTCGGCGCAACGGATCAATCCGGGGCATCGACGAGTAGGGGTGTACCGCTACTCGTCACGCTTTTTACGGACGCGCTTCAATTATGAATTATCAACAGCATTACGAAGCCGGTTAACAGAAGAACAACGCCAAATTATTTTACCGGTGGAGCCGCGTCGGCCACCGGTAAAATGATGTAGTGCATTTAATCTGTTGCATTGCGTTTTAGGGATCGAGTTTATTGACTACTTGGATTAAAGCTTGCATATAACCAATACAATGGGAGCGACCACGGTGACCCCAGCTTGAATCGCCAATAATATGGGGTACATGGTCGGTAATCATAAAGCCGTTAAAGCCAACTTCTTTGAGGGTTTTGACCACTTCAAAAGTGTCTACTTGGCCGCAGTCGATAAAGGTTTCGTGGAAATTTTCTACCGGGCCGATAACATCGCGGAAATGGATATAGATAATCTGTCCTTGGCTACCGAAATGCTTGATGGCATTGATAACGTTATCATGGCCGCCACGTTCGGACCAGCAGCCCATACAGAAATCTAGTCCGTGATGGTAACTATTGAAGGTATCCATATTGCGTTTAAAATCGTCAAAGCTAGAGCAAATGCGTGCGATGCCGCCTAGCGTAGTGCCGGTAGGAGGATCATCAGGATGCAGTGCTAGGCGTACATTGGCTGCTTCGGCAACGGGCAAAATCCGCTCTAAATACCAGCAGTAATTTTCCCACATTTCCTCATGGGTATAAACACGTTCGTGGGTCAACTCTTCCGGGCTATGTTCAGCCAGTGCAAAGCGTGTGCTCCGTGCGCCTCCACGTATAGTAGCCGGTTCCTGGGTGCGCCAGACACTATTGGGAATCCAATGATATCCTAGAATAGGGATGCCGGCTTTGCCCATATTGCGTACTGTATTACTCATATGTTGAATCTGCGCTTCGCGGCCTGTTTCTCCTAACATAATTTTGTCATAGAACGAGATAGGCACATTTTCCAGAGCCATGAGGCGTAAGTTGGCGTTGTCTGCCTGTTTTTTAATAACTGCTAGATCTTCATATTCCCACTGTTTATTACCGGGAAGTTGGGGTGTGTTCATCAAAAAATCATCAGCACCAATTTGTTTGATAAAGGCTAGTATCTCGTCAGTGATTTGATTAAATTGGCCTAAGCCAACGCGCATTTTTAGGGACATGGTGGTCTCTCGGTAATTAAGAGTAATTGTTTACTTAGACGGCGAAGTAATTTTGAATTATGATGGTGCTATCAAGCTTGCATATGAGCAGCATCAATATAACATTTGACATAGGCAACCGCCAATGCTACTATCTGCGGCGTTATCCCAATATTATAATTGCTAATCATTACCGATAAGGAACATGCTATGCAATTCGATAAAGCTCAATGGCTCTTCGATTGTGAACCTACATTAACGGATTCGCAGGTTTTAGATTTTTGTCGTCAAGGGTATTTGATGCTTGAAGGAGTTGTACCCGATGCGGTCAATCAGCGTACTTGCGATTATCTAGAAGGTAAAATAGAAGCGAATCCGAGTTTTATCCCAGCAGGGATGGGCGCCGCAGATATGGTGCGTATCCGCGCCTCGCATGAGCCTAGTACAATTCTCTTAGAGGATTGGTTTATTGAGCACGTATTGCTCAATGCCCAACTTGGCGGTGCTATGCGTTCATTATTGGGTGCTAATATCGGGTTGCCTGTATTGGTTAGTCATCATGCCGTCACGTGCCCAGCGGAGTCTCAGGGCTGGCATCAGGATGCGGATCACATCTTTGGGCCGGAGGTAGATTTTTTAGAAGTATTCTATTTTCCGCAGGATACCCCGGCTGAATTGGGGCCAACGGAGTTAGTACCTGGTAGCCATTTTGCCCCTACTAGCCGAGCGCCGGAAGATGCCGGCGTACTAAGTGCGGGACCGGCTGGAACACTAGGTATTCACCATCAAAGTATTTTACATCGACGTGGTGCGTCTACGGCTAGTGGTTTACGGCATATGCTTAAATATAATTATTGGCGTTCAGCGGCTCCTCAACGTGATTGGCTGCGGGAGTCAGATTTTGATTTTCAAACGGCCTATTACGGCGGCCATAACGAAGCGCGTTATGCTGCTCATATGTTTTACTGGATGTGTGGGATGGGAGATGAATTTCGCATTATTGGGGGGCAAGGATGGCCTTGGCGTACGGAGAATCAGATTGGCCCATCCTATGGTTTTGGACGCCAAGTAGGTTATCAACCGAATTGGCGTAAAGATAACCGTGATGGCTATGCTCAGCGTTGACCGGGTTTTTAACGTTATAGCAATGAAGAGTAGTTTAGCCGTATTGTTCTTGGTTATAAAACCCCTATAAGCTTTGATTGATTTAAACACCATTTTATCTTTCCTAGAGTAGTTAAAAATAACAAAGATGATAACACGAGAGAGCGAGAATGGAATTTGATCATATTATACGCGGAGGCAAGATCGCCGATGGCAGTGGCGTGACGCCGCTTTTTATTGCGGATATTGGTATTACTGGTGATCGTATTGCAGCTGTTGGAAATTTAGACAATGCTGAGGCAAAAAGTATAACGGTAGCAATAGGTCAGGTAGTGAGCCCCGGTTTTATTGATGTCCATACCCATTCTGAACTAGCCCTGTTGGGTGGACGGGACCAGTTGGGTGGTGTGCATCAGGGGGTTACGACACAATTGCTAGCGCCGGATGGTTTTGGTTGGGCTCCACTCAATTTCCAGCAAGCAAAGGAATTCTGGCAGTATGCTCATTTTGCCTACGGTGCTACGGATCTGTCTTTTGACTGGCCTACGGCCGAAGCCTATTTGGATATTTTTCCGGGGCATATCCCAGCCAATGTATATCCTCAGGTACCGCATTGTGCGGTACGCTTAGCCGCCATGGGTTGGGCCCCACGCGTTGCAACCGAAGCGGAGTTGGGTATAATGGCAGATAAAACGCGTGAGTGGATGGATGCTGGAGCCGGTGCTTTGTGTCTGGGACTTGACTATCAGCCTAGTGCGAATGCTGATTTGCGTGAACTAGTTACTCTGTCTAAAATAACGGCTTCGTATGGTGGAGTGTATGCTGCCCATTTACGCTATCAAATAATGGGAAGATCTGCGGCTTGGGAAGAAATAATAGATATTGCCTTGCAAGCCGGTATTCCAGTACATGTGTCACACGAGGGCGTAGATGCAGAAAATGCACCGTTATTAGAACGGGTTGATCGAGAGGGCATTGATTTAAGCTTTGAGAGCTATCTGTATCCAGCTGGAATGACCCATGTCGTTATGATGTTACCTATGCAGTTCCAGGTTGGTAGCCCGCAAGAGGTATTAGCACGGCTGGAACTGCCACGTACACGAGCCCTCTCATTACCTTATCTGCGGGAAAAGCTTGGTACTTCTGGTAACCAGATTGTTGGTCATACAGGCTCTGGTCGGTATAGCGGTATGACGCTGGCTGCTGCCGCAGAATTTGCCGGTAAGTCTTGGGAAGAATTTGCTTATGACCTAGTGATTGAAGAACAAGGGGTCGAAGCTTTTATATTCCCATGGCAGATATCTGAGGCAGAAAAGGAAGAAAAATTGCGATCTACTGCTGTTCATCCACGTGCCATGATTGCTAGTGATGGAGTCTATAATGTGCCGCATCCACATCCACGTGGTTATGGTTGCTTTGCGCAGGTCTTACGACGCTTTGTTCGCGAACTGGGATTATTGTCATTGGAAACTGCGGTTTATAAAATGAGTGGATTTCCAGCGCAGCGTTTTGGCTTAAAGGATCGGGGTCGGATTGCGCTAGATTTTGGGGCTGATCTGGTGGTATTCGATGCGGCAACGGTAGCTGATCGTGCCACGTTTAGTGAACCGCTAGAGACGGCCGTAGGGATCAATGGGGTAATGGTCAATGGACAGTGGGTTATTCAAGATGGAACACCTACGGGCAAGTTGCCAGGACGGGTACTACGTCGTTGTTAGATTAAAATGACGTTTGATGGGCTAAGTAATAACCTCTACGCGGATGTCTCGTTGGGTTGCGTCAAAGGCTGCTAAGGTATAATCGTTTTCTAGTAAGAATGTATTATTGATAAAATTACGGCGGCGCTGTACTGCATGCAAAGCTTTGCCGTTAACTACTACACTGCGGCTGTTAGGTTGATTAATCTTTAAGGTTAATTCGGGCACACCTGCAGGTAAGTCAAGTTGGATAATATTGTCTTTAACTTGAATTGCGGCCATGGTCCGGGCACAGGCGTACTGAGTGATTTCGCTACATTTGCGCCAGCGAGTATATTCTTTATGAGGATCAAGTTGGGCTAAACGGCAGACGACAGCCTTAAATGTGTTGAAACCGCGGCGGTCGTCATTGTGTAAACCATAAAAGCCTTGCCAATGACTGAGCATTATGGCTGGGTCACCGGCGTTTATTAGTTCGGGTAAACGTCCTCCTTGCAGATCAGCAGTAATGTACTTGTCTATGCTTACTTCACCATAGCCGGTCCATGAACCAGTCCAATCGCCGGTACCGGCGACGATCTCTCCGACAGCTGTTCCTGCTTGTCTGTCAATTTCCCAGACGCGTGTTTCTACTGGACCGTGTTGTTGGACATCGTGAAAAAAATAGGGAAGGGGATTAGTTGTTATAGAGCGCATAGCTAGGCCGGTGGCGCGTGCATAAAGATCAAGACTGCCTTTGGCAAAACCTCCTGGGGAGGTGACACCGGCAGGTATTAAATCGACGTTGGCCAAAATCTGGCAGGCTTTGGAGATATACCGTACAATCAAATCTTCATTAGCTGGTAAAGTGTGCCAATCATATTGTTCCCAAGCACGTGAAGCGAGTGGTTGTAATGTGTCGGGATCAACGACATGAGTGTGGGTCAACATTTCGGGGGTGATGTCAAAGGCAGGAGCTATTAGAGTACGACACAGATGCAGCCAACTTTCCTGTTGCGCTCTACTGAATAATGGTAGGCCAACATCAATACGTCCTAATCCTGCTGGGCAGGGTATGACACTGAATTTACCGCGAATACCGTGCTCTAGACAAAATTCGGCAAATTCACGGGTAAAAGATTCGGGGTGGACAACGGGAACATCTTCCCAGCGGTGCTCCCGTTTAGCGCTCAATAAAATATTAGATTTAGCGTCTATATTGTAGTCTCGCATAAAGAAATAGTTTAGGTTTACTAGAACAGTGGAATCATCAAAGATGATGGATAAAGGAACACGATCCAGAGCATGACGGGTTATTTCAACATGCATAAACGCCAATCCTTTTTTCTATAGTTATGGCTTTATTTGAATATTTTTTAGTGGTTACGTTAATTATGAATGACTGTTGGTTTGATAATCCGTTAAAGGATATATATGAAATTCTTTCCAATTAACCATTTTTTTTGGGTGTTTATTATGCATTACGCCTAATTCACCTTATGATTACTATGTGGCGGGCGATGATAAGGCGTTAACGCCAGCACAGAAACGTGGATTAATTCTCTTTAATCAAAAAGCGCGTTGTGGTGTTTGCCATAGTGGCCCTTTGTTTACGGATTCCAGTTTTCGTGTGCAGGGGGTGGCACAAATAGGTCCGGGACAGGCTTTATCAACTACTAATTTTAGTACACCTAAACCATCGGGAGCTGACCGAGGTCGTTTTTTGACCTCCGGGGCTAACAAGGATTTGTTTGCTTTTCGTGTGGTTACCCTGCGCCAGGTGGCTACAACTGCACCGTATATGCATGACGGTGCACTGTTAACGTTGGAAGAAGTGATTGACTTTTACGATCGAGGTGGAGCTGATGAAGAGAGTATTGCGGCTGAGCGGATTGATCCTGAATTGGTACCATTAGGTTTGGATAACCAGGAAAAAGCTGATTTAAAAGCTTTCCTTGAAGCGCTTACAGATTCGCTAGTGCACGTTACCATTCCTACAACTGTGCCTAGCGGCTTCGCTCCGGTCGGATTAGAATTGCAACAGGAAGGCATGGCATTGTCCCAAGGACATACAGCTTTAAGTAATGTATTAGCCTTTAGTGTAGCGACGCTAGATAATTTCCCCAATCCGTTCAATGCAGAAACCCAGATTCGTTATACACTGCCTGTTGCTGGAGCAATTGAGGTAGTGGTTTTTAATGTATTAGGTCAGCCTGTACGTTTGCTTTTTGCCGGCGAACGTGCTGCCGGCTCTTATCAAGCTAGTTGGGATGGTCGCGACCAAACAGGACATGAAATGGGTACAGGGATTTATATTGTTGCTATTCGTACGGCAGCTGGTTTGGCCACACATAGATTATTGTTGGTGCGTTAAGTAATTAATCTGGATGAGAAAGAATGAGTGATCTGGATATTGCCGCAATAGATTTATTGGCGCCAACGGAGAAGTGGTTTTTCGATCACCACGGTTATATTTTGTTAAAAGATGTAGTTCCTAAAGCCGATATTTATCGGATGATTGCCTTAGGTGATCGGTGGCATGAATTGCCCCTAGAGCAGTTACCACCACCTTTGACTTCGACAGCACTGAAAGATCCTAACGCCTCACCAACGTTGGCCCGTTGGGTCAATCATGTGCAATACCTTGATGGCGCTTTCCAGCGTTTGGTGCTTAATCGCAAAATCATGCGGGTCATTTTAGCGCTTACCCGTGGCAATCCGTGTCTGGTTGATACTGCCCTAACCAAAAATTACCGGAGTTCTGACGAGATTACTTTTCATGCTGCGGGTCGTGACTACCATGTCGACAACATGGTACCCTATGCCGGATTTCTCAATGCGGCAATTTCGTTGGTTGATGTGCCTGAGGGGGCAGGTTTTGTTTGTTTGCCTGGTAGTCACAAACGCAATTTTGAACTTCCCGAGACCATCTCGATTTATGATGGACCTCCCACCGTTGCTAATATATCAGTTAATGCTGGTGACTGTCTTATCTTTACTGAGGCACTCTATCATGGGGCGCTACCTTGGAGCGAAGATATACCGCGTATGACGGTCTTTAACCGTTATATCGGTTCAGGTTCGCACAGCAGTTTGCCACTTGAGGACTACAAGCACCTTATTTCTTCTGATATCTACGAGCTAGAACAACCCGCCGTTGTGGGACAGCGTAAACAAGTAGTTGATCGGCTTTTGGACGATTTAGCTAGTGATGCACGCTAGTACTCCTGTCGCGATTTGAAAAATTCCGCCTGATACTCTGATAGTAAAATGTCGCTAGTACGCGTTGTAGTAATGTAAGCTTGAGGTCGGCGTGGACAGCGACGATCATTGATCCAATGCGTAGACCAATTTGCTGTAGATTGAATAAAGTCGCTAGCAAAAGAACATGCTCTTGAGGAGCCGAATTCTTGTTCAATTTCTAAGCAGCCATTCAGGCAGATATCTAAATAAGATTGCACAATTGGGAAGGATGCATCGGGAGCTTTTTCGGATGGGCTAATATAAACCCAGATATCTCCATCCGGTACTTCAGCAGAGGTATCTAATAAACGAATTTGGTTTGGGTCTAGCCGTTCTCTTTGGTAGTTTCTTTCACGTCGGTCCAAGTTTTTGAGTGCCGTATTTGGTGTTTTAAAAAGTACCCCATTGCACTCCTTTGTGGCGATAAAGGTGACACCCAAGTACGTCATTGTCGAAGGTGATCGTTGTGACCGCATATTCCAAGACCTGGCTAGTCCTTTAACATACGCTGGAATGGCAAAGGTAGCATCCGGTATGGTGCTACAACGCGATCTGCGATCCATGAGCGAACCATAACCAAAAATTAAAGAATCCATATGGCTTTCTTTGTTAAGTTGCAAGTGGTAGAAGTGTTAATGATAAGCACCATTAGAACACTGCTTGGTAAGGTGTTGTATATAGCAGGATTCATTATCTATGGGGTTAGCCAAGTGCAAGTTGAAATGTAGTCCTCTAAGCCATTATTATAAGTCATTTCATAAGAACCATTGGTTTAGTAAGACTTTGCTGATCCTGAATTTCTAAGTGGCAAAAGTAAATACCTGAGCCAACAATTTGGCCTAGATTGTCACGTCCATCCCATACTTGGTGGTAGAGTCCGACTTGTTGATCTGCGGCGATTAAGGTGCGGATCTGCCGTCCAAGACTATCAAAGATTACTAGGTGAACGCGCGTTGGTGTGGAAATTTGGTAGCGGATAGTAGTGGCGTGATTAAATGGATTGGGAAAGTTTTGTGCCAGAGTAGCAGTAGCAGGTAATATGGTTGGCATGGCGATGCTGGTACTTCGGTTTGGCGTAATTTTATAAGCTATATCCCATTGTAACGGCGGTATGTTTAGCCGCAGACGACCGTTAGATGATGTGGTCTGATCACTGCTGATATGGGTGCCGGTTGTAGTATCCCACCAGTTTACGGTATAGCTTAGCTTGCCGGCTGGAACGTCCAGGTAGAGCAGCGCCGCTCGGATGGGAGTTGGTATCCCTACATCCCGTACGGAATGCCAGTTGTACTTACGGTTTTGGACCCAGCCAATAGTTTGATTATTTCCTTCAAGGGCAAAGCTGCGAATACCGGATACATAATTTGAAAATTTGTATTCGGCTATTTCAATCCAGTCTGTCCCCTGATTGTCTACTTGGATTTGATGTGTTCCAGCGGTTATATCAATACTATAGACTGTATTAATCTGTGCTTCTTGGCGGAAGACCTGAATACCGTTCAGATGGATGACTAATATCGGGTTTTGGCCGCTAGTTGCACCGGTGACGACATGGAAGAGCCCGTTTTGAGGATAAGCTACAGTAAAGGTGGGTGGATTACGTTTATCGGTATTCCAGCTAGCGCCAAAGAGATAGCTGCTTAAGGAAGTGGTAGATGGATTTAGAGTACCCTCCGATAAAACGGCAAAGTGCTGTTCTGGGGCATGTTCAAAGCCCAAGGCAGGAGTAATCGTCAAATCTTCGGACTCCGGTGTCTGAGCTTGTACTGTTATGGGATGGAATGCGCCGTCAATTAAATCGATGGTGGAGAAGAAGCGTTGCAAAGGAGAAAAATGGTAGTAGAGGTTTAACGGGTGAATATAATTGTCCCACCACCAGATTGCTGCTGCACCTAAACTACCGGAAAAGGCTGTAGCCCAAAGTGTATTATGCAAGTAGATGCCGGTTGGGTCAAAAGTACGTGCTTGGCTTGCATTACTAAAACAGAATTCCCCGATCAATGTAGGCTTACCAAAGCGCGCTAAATAATCTTGAGTGAGGTTAATTTGGGCTCGTTGTGGATCAGACGCTTGGCTGTAGTAGTGAATTTGTGAAAAATCGATGTGCTCTATATCCCATAATGCGGGTTCGTTATAATGTCCATTACTGCCAGAAAAACTAGTGGTCAATAGATGTTTATTGGGATCAAGCATTTTGAGGAAGTTCGCCATTTCAATATGCCAGGCCTTAATCTCGCCTTTATGGGCGGCATAGTCATCAATTAGATCGACTTCGTTAAAAAACTCCCAGGCCATAATGGTCGTTGCATAGCCCCAGCGAGCAATGATGTAGCGAAGGCGACGTTTGAAAAGATCTTTAGCTTGAGGCAGTGTAAAGAATTCCCAAGGTTGTAAGCAAGGACCACCATTAACAGCATTGTAGGGATTATCGTGCCATTCAGGATTTATCTGAGTGGATAATTGGCCGTGATTGTTCAGTACTAGTTGAATATAGATACCATTTTGGCGTGCTTTTTCAATAAGCCAATCCAATTGGAAGGCGCGGTGTTGGCGCTGTCTATAATTACCCAGTCCGGTATCGCGCCATTCAATGGCAAAGCCCCAGGATGGCATCCAGGTGCGGATATAGTTACCGCCGTTAGTTGCTAAAGCTGCCATCCAGCGTTCGAAATCAGCTAGTGGATCGCTACTATCACCCCAAGCCATATTTTCGCCCAAGGCAAAATACTGATGGCCGTCGTCAAAGCGTAAAAAATGGGTATTAGCGCGACGTATAAAGCCTGGTTCGTGGGGCGGATCGCAAACAAAAGTTCCGTGGAGATTACCACTGCCGCCCGTGGTGTCTTGCAAACGCAGTGTATAGTGCCAAGTGCCAGTTTCCGTAGGAGCAAAACGAATTTTCCATCCGGGCTTGCCTTGGGGTACCGGCATTGCGTAAGGTGATTGAAAATCCTGAAAATAGAAACCATCTACAGTATAGGAGAGCCCCGAAGGTGCTATAAAATCAGCCTGGAGATGCACCTGGCTCATGTCAAAAGGATTTGTGTAGGATGCTGTAATCTTGAGGCTGAGTTCAAATTTGTTGTATTGTTTGATGTGGGAGGTATTAGCAGTAAAAGTGTTGATGGTTGGTTGCGTATAGCCGGGGTGTATTAAAATAGAAAAAGCGATTAATGTGAAGCGAATCAAAAAGCCCAGTTGGATTGGCATCTTACACCTTATAAATGTGTTTATTATTAGTGTATATATTAGCTTATACCCAGCTTAAGGCCCAGTTGTAAAATTAAATACATCATAAACACCCTGCAGGACTAATTAATGTACCTGCTGCATCGATTCATCGAAGTTAGGTTATTTATATATAGTATGCTGAATATATCAAATCTAAGAGGATAATTCACGTCCTTTTAGGAAGAAATGTAATGAGCTATTTAAGTCTTTTTACCTCGTATAAAAAGAACAGCGAAAAATAGTATATAGTTCAATAAATATCGGCAATAAGCGTGTTACTATTCGGTCTATTTGCTTCGCATGATGGAAGTAATGCACAAGTCATTGTTGAAACATTAAGAAGGATTGCTAGTGGCCCAATCGAGATGTTTTGTTGACATATTGACAGATTTTTCCGCGTCTGAAATTTAGACAATTAATAATTCTATGCCGATGTACCCCATTAAGTAAATTGTATTTTTACAGGATAATTAGTATTATTAGACAAGTATTTAGGTTTGTAATATATATCTGATTTGCTATGAAAGTTGCTAACAATAAAGATTATGCTAGAAGACTATCTATACTAAGAGGGCAATAAAGCTGGTATACTTGTAATCAATACATAACTAATAAGTTCGTAAAATGATATTTTCCACACCAAAACAATCAGCTAAAGCACAGGCACAGGAGTTTGGTAGATGATACCTCAGTGGCCATCCATGCAAGAATCTATGACGGCATTTGCGGGATATGTTTTTATTATACTCTTCGTAATTACTGCTATCGTATTTTTTTTATATCTGAAGAGGGAACAACGTCAACGTCAGAATGTATGGAACCGCTTTAAAAAAATGGCTGGTGAAAAGGGTTTAAAGCGGCATCAGCATGAATTATTGTTGAGACTAGCAAAGACAAATCGGCTAAATAACCCCCTGTCATTATTTACTGCGCTTAATACTTTTGATCGTTATGCAGGTGGTTATGCAGTACGTTTGATTGAAGGGGGAGGGATAGAAAATAATAAGATAATAGGCGAGATATCAAAAATTCGTACGGTCTTGGGTTTTGATACTCTTAGTGAGAATCATCCTATGCGGACAACGCGCCAGGTGGGTTTGGGGCAACATATTTCACTTGTACAAAGTGATGTAGAGGAAGATATACAAGTTGCTTGTGTGGTTGTCTCACGTGATGATCATTCGATTATTGTTGCGCTGATGCTGCAGAAGGATGAGCGGTACCTGGATAGATGGTTTAAGGGAGATCTATTTGAGGCACGTTTATCACCAGAAGGGCATGCTGAATATCTGTTTGCTACTAAGATCGTGGAAATTATGTTGGACGAAAAACAGATTGTCTTGATGCATTCGGAACAAGTAGAGCGCACTCAGATTCGCGATTTTGTTCGATGGAATACAAATTTCCCACTAGCGCTCTATACGATTTCTAGAAGCGAATTTGAACGTATAGAGTTGGGCATCGAATTGGATGAAGCGACTCGTTTTGAGTGTACTGCAACTAATATTAGTGGGGGAGGTTTGAGTGTTAAAACCGATCGTTACCTGCCACCGCAGTCATTGGTAATTGTAGATCCAGATTTTGGCGGCGATTTTCCTATTGCAGGAGTCGTGTGTGAAACCATTGGTCAATTAGACGAAGAAAATACGTTACACAATATCCATATGAAGTTTATTGATTTACCGGGGGCGGTGGAAAAGGGTATTGTGCGGATTATCTTTCAAATGCAAATAGAAGAAAGTAATCCGTTAAGCTAAAGCTGTCAGCGAGCGACCTAACTGGCAGCCGCCCGCGCTAGGCATTTTTTATCTATTGATAAAGCTGTACTGTGGGCTTGATAATTAATTCTGAGACGCAGGCACGGGGTGGCAGATTGGCAACAAATAAAGCGGCGGCGGCTAGGTCTTCGGGTTGGAGCATCTCGGCACGACGCTCAGGGCCGGGTGGTTCGGGACGCCTATCCAATAGCGGTGTTTCTACTTCACCTGGGCAAATGACGCAGGCACGGATATTATAGGCTACTTCTTCTTCGTTGATTATGTGATTGAGGGCTACAACACCGTGTTTGGAGGCTGAATAGGCGGCACCACCAAGGGTAGTGGCGCGTAGGCCGGCGATGGAAGAAACATTAATGATTAAGCCATCACGCTGCTGGCGCATCCCCGGTAGTACAGTACGGGTAACGTTAAATACGCCGCTAAGATTGACGGCTATGGTAAGGTCCCAGTCTTCCGGTTTGACATCACTTACTGAGCGCGGACTGGTATTAGTGCCGGCGTTATTAACCAGAATATCAACGGTACCAAAACGTTCCTGGACAGCCTGACCCATAGCATTGACCGCTTCTCGATCGGCTACGTCGCATGGGTAACACATGGTTCGATCTGCTGGCAGGCTAGCCGCTGTTTGCGCCAATGGTTCGGCACGGCGACCCACTAGCGCGATATAAGCACCGGCGTCGACAAAGGCAGTAGCAATGGCTTGGCCGATACCGGTTCCACCGCCGGTAATAATGGCTACTTTATCCGTTAAGCTTCCCACACATTTCTCCTTATCAATAATTATTATCTTGGTGCTTGGTTATAAGCTGTAAACGCCGCTTCAAGAATTCAAACGTCGACCTTCTATCATCTTTTTGACGACGTCTTTCACATCGCCCATACCTTTTATTGCAATCACTACTACTACAATATAAAATATAGTACTAGCAGCAAAAAAAACCATGTACCAAATGTCTTTCCAGGTTTCGATGTCCATTAATTATTCCATTTCGCTAAAATCAAGACTACGTGGGGGATGCGAACGTTGTGTCAATAAAGCCCCAATAATCATGCCCAGTCCGCCCATAATCAAACTGAGCAAGGCGGAGAGATTGGAATTATCTATTAAATATTTCATGAATTCAGGAAGTGCATGGGGCCATGCAATATCGATCTGACTCATGATTAGAAAATTAAGTGGTGCAACGGCTCCCAAGATTAAGGCGCAGTAGGCGCCAACGGTATTGGCTGGTTTCCAGTACAACCCGAGGCCAATGGTTCCTACGGCACCTGCAAAATAGATTGATCCCGTGATGTACATATATTTAAAAGCCGTTTCTGGTAATTGGTACAGCACCCCAAAGATGGCTAGGAATGCCGCTAGTATTACTACCATGATACGGGTCCAGTAAACTTCTCTTTCGCTACTTAAACCGCCCCAAGTATCGCTACTTTCTCGCTGCTCTGGACTGCCGGCTAGCATGGCCTTAATTGGGGAAATCACATCCCTTACGATAACGCCACTCCAGGCTAGGAGATAGCTGTCGTGGGTCGACATAAAAGCGGCGAACATACCAGCTAAAAGCAGACCTGCTACCCCTACGGGTAATACTTGACCCAGCATTTCGGGCATGGCGTAATGAGCCTCATTAGCATAGGAGCCGGTGTAGTCTGCTAAGTGGACAAAGGCGAAGGCTGCTGCACCAAAAAACATAGGGATCAAGGCACGGCCGATGGTAGTGGCCGAAGAAATCCAAAAAATGCGGCGGGCCACCCGGGCATTTTCCGTACTCAGGGGACGCGACATTTCTGGCTGCCATACAACACCAATCAAGCCAACAAAGAAAAAGTAAACAATAAACATCCAGCCAAAATCAGGATTACTGATTGGATCAAAACCATTTGCACCTTTGTGGGTTTCAATGGCGTTAACGATATTGTTCCAGCCCAATTGTGGATGGGTTAGAATAAAATACGTCCCCAGGAGAAAACCAATCGATAGGAGCAGAAACTGGGCAAAGTCGGTTAGCACTACGGACACCATGCCTCCCATTAATGTATAGAACACAACAATAACGAGCATGATGGCCATAACTAGATGAACGTACTCTTGGTCTAGACCGGTGAAACCAACGACAAATTTAGAGCCTAAAATGGGAAATAAACCCATATTCAAAGTACCGGCTAGGGCGAGCAAAATACCGCCCAGTAACCGTACGCCACGGCTATACTTTACCTCGTAAAATTCAGGCACAGTCATTACTTGCAGGTAGCGTAAGCGACTCACAATGAAACCAGTACGGCCGATAATTACGTTACTAGTCATAGCTATTACACCAATAATAAATGGTGCAAAGCCATTTTTAAAACCCTCTTCGGCAAAGTACATGACTGTTACAAGCCCTAAACCAGTGGATACCATAGTAGCAACAGCCATATGTGTTTTTAGGGCACGGCCAGCTACTAAAAAATCCGCAATGCCTTTGACAGCCCCACGTGCCACAGTACCGACAACAATAGTACCACCTACATAGAGTGCGACAATAATTAGATCAATAGGGTGCAAATTGACCTCCTTACAAAGAGAAAAAGTATCCCAGGTAAATGATCTTAATATACTGAGATACTACAAGAGTCTAAGGTGCTTAGATATAAGTAATACAACTACTTTCATCAAGGCAAGTATTGATAACTGTATGGCTTGATGGCTTTGCTAGTGGCATAAGCTAGAGGAATAAATGTGGATAATTTGAAAACGCTAGAGCAAAGAAGCTGCGTTATAAAATAGAGAACGTGATTTATACGTGGTGGTCGGTGTAAAGGAAAAACTATAGAGAGTAATCAGTTTATTTAATAAGATTCATGCTACGGGTTACAATACCGTTGGTAGGTTCCAAGCGGCACAAATGCCACTGAAGACCCGCGGACCAGCAGTATTTTTACCGTCCTAAAAGACACTTAGTACATCTTTGGCTAAGAGGCAGGCCTGTTGACCCAACGCCGTTATGGACAGGTAACGAGTATGTGACAAAAGAGGCACTGTTACGATTGTGAAGGTAGAGTATTGTAGTGCGGGCAGGAGGGCCTTAAGTCACATATAATTTTGTTTAGACAGATTAGGGCGATCCAGTATATGGCTCTTTTAAATACTGTGTAGCCAATTCTTGAGTATTCTTATATCGGTTTAGTTTTTTTACCCGACGATAGCGTGTAATGGCTTCTTGTCGCTTCCCTTGTAAATCGTAGGTTCGGCCTAAGTATAAATTAGCTGATACAATATATCCAAGCATACGTTCTGATGATTCACTAGCTAATAAGTTTCCGAGGCTATCTGTTTGGCTAAAAGCGATTAATGCTTGAGTAAAGCGTCGTTGCATAAAGGCGTTATGGCCGATGTAGTAATGAGCTTCCATGCTACCACGTATATGGTAACCTATTTGGCCAGCTAGATGGCGTTGGATATAATCTGTGTAGAGAGGTACGGCTGTATTGAGTTGGCCGGTTTCTACTCGAATGCGAGCGGCGTAGCGGTGAAATAGCGCATTTTGGGGATAACGAGTGAAGAGCGTTTCCAGGTAGGGTTGAGCGCGTCGGTGATCCCGCTCAAAGAGACGATAGATTTGAGCTAAAAAATAAGCGGCTTCAGTACGTGCGTAACGGCCGGCGTGAGCTACAGTTTCCAACTGATATATTCCTTTTGCTTTATCTCCATTGGGCAAAAACCACATAAGTGGTTTGACTATTGGAAATTTTTCCGGGATGACGGCAGCAAAATAGTTGTATATGCCCTGGCCAAAGAGAATGTCCTTATTTTCTGGTTCTAGGCTCAGGCTGTGTTGGAGTAGTGGTAAAGAGAGGCGGCCATCGTTCGCGGCTTTAAGATACTGCCCACGGTCACCACGTAAACGCCCTCGAAAGCCAATACTGCCTCCTTTAAAGAGAATGGCGTCAAAATCATTGGGGTCTATTTGCAAACGCCGGTTACATACGGCAATGCACTGATCTAGACGTTGGTAAAAGGCATTGTCATATGAATGATCATCTAGGTCGATTAAAACCTTCCACCAAGCAGTCATAGCGCGAAAGAAATAACCGACGGGATTATTGGGTTCGGCACTCATAACAGAGTCAAAAAATGCTTCTGCACGGGAAAATTCAAGGCTGTAGATTAAGTCAATGCCGTACTGTATGCGATCATCATGGTGACGTATCGTCAGTGGTGCAGGCGATTTATTCGTACTTATCTGGGCTCTAGTCTGAGATGGGATAATGGTAATGAACCAGAGTGCAAGCAGCAATTTATAAGATTTAGTCATTGTTGCTGTTTGAACGTGCATAACGTTGCAGGTATGCTAAAATTTCTTTTGTTTCTTCTGCAGTAGGACGTGTTTTGTTTTGTTGAGCCATCACCTCTAGCATGCGATTGTATTGTATATCCCAATAGCGTTTACCGCCTCGTTCAGGAGGTAGGGCAGCATGGCACCCTTTGCTCGAACAGTAGCTTACGTACAATTGAGCACCACGACTTTCAGGTTCGGGTAAATCAACACTACAAGCTGGTAATACGGATAAACTGACACTCAATAAAAACACTAGATAATGGAGTTGATAGAACTTTGATAAAAAGGGTTTCATGATGGCAGTTGTTATCCTTGAACAGATCGGTTATACTAATTTTTTGGATGGTATTTTTAAAAAATTAGCACGTCCATGTGCATGTGCCAAGTAGTGCACCATACTTGGCACATGCCCGATGTGGTGGTTGTTAATCTGTAAGTGATGTTTTGATGAATAATAGATGCCATAAAATACAACATTCGTTTGATTATAAATGAAATCAACTCTTTTCTCAAAGGCAGATAGGTTTTATGCGGCACGATATAGTAATTATTGGTGGTGGTTCGGCTGGTTATGCGGCGGCTCGTAGTGGACGGGATGCGGGAGCTAATGTAGCTATTGTTGATCAAGGGCCTCTGGGAGGACTGTGCATTTTGCGCGGTTGTATGCCGACCAAGACTATTTTGCGCTCGTCGGATATTATGGCACTAATGCGTCGTGCCGCAGAGTTTGGTTTGCGACCGGTAGAAGTGCACGCAGATATGGCAGCAATTATGGCCCGCAAAGAAGAATTGATTAGCGGCTTTGCGGAGTATCGTATAGAGCAATTGCATGATCCATATTTTACGCTATACCAAGAGCAGGCCATATTTTTATCGCCGCATACGGTACAGGTTGGGGCAAAAATTATAGAAGCGGATCAGTTTATCGTAGCTACTGGATCTGTGGCTCAACATATTGCTATTCCAGGTATTGATGCTGTTGGCTATATAACAAGTGATGAGGCGTTGCAGTTACAACAAAGTCCCAAATCAATGCTGGTGTTGGGTGGTGGGGCTGTGGCTACGGAATTGGCCCAGTTTTTTCAACGTACGGGTACACAGGTTACTCTGATCCAGCGCAGTCAACATATTTTGTCAGAAGGCGACGAAGATCTAGCACGGCCAGTAGAAGCACATTTTCGTGAAGAAGGGATGCAGGTGTTTACTAATACACAACTGCATCAGTTTACTGTAGAAGGATCCCAAAAGATAGCACATTTCACCCATGATGAAGAACAGAAGAGTGCTCGTGCTGAGGTGGTTTTGCAAGCGTTGGGACGGCGTCCCAACGTGGACGGGCTAGATCTGAATGCTGCAGGAGTGCAGGTAGAACGGGGACGGGTGCTAGTGAACGCTGAGATGCGTACTAATCAGCCCCATATTTTTGCCGTAGGTGATGTGAATGGTATTCATGAGATTGTTCATATTGCAATTCAGCAGGGAGAAGTTGCTGGGCACAATGCGGCATATCCAGGTCGCCCCCCCCATCGCATGGATGATCGCTTAAAGGCACAGGTGGTATTTACAGATCCTCAAGTGGCCAATGTGGGCTTGAGTGAAAAAGAGTGCCAGCAACAAGGTATGCCGTATTTAGTTGCATCCTATCCATTTGATGACCATGGAAAATCATTGACCTTGGGGGAGATACACGGACATGTAAAATTATTGTGCGAACCGCGGACGGGAAAAATATTGGGTGGGCATATCGTTGGACCGGAGGCGGGTGAATTGGTTCATGAACTGGTTGCTGTAATGTATTTCCATGGCACCGTGCGTGATCTGGCACAGATTCCACATTACCACCCAACTCTGGCCGAAATTATTACCTATCCAGCGGAAGAATTGGCCGAACAGATTGGGTGAAGCAGCTATTATCAGGATTTGGGTATAAAATGTAAGACATCGTAGTTTTGCTTGTCGGCATATACTGATATAGTCTGTGAATGTCCTGAATATCAAAAAGAAAAAAGGACCTGTAGATTTGTTTACCTACGGGTCCTTTTGCTTAGGTGCTAATAGCAATCAATCGTAGTATTCTTGCCCTAAATGGGTTATCAGATCTTCGCCTTGCAAATAACGTAACGTGTTCTTGAGCTTCATAAGTTGGATAAATAGATCATGTTCTGGATATAATTCGGGTGCCGTCATTGGACTTTTAAAGTAAAACGATAACCATTCCTGGATGCCACTTAAGCCTGCACGTTGAGCCAGATCGGCAAATAGTACTAGATCCAGCACTAGAGGGGCGGCTAAAATACTATCGCGACATAAAAAATCTACTTTGATTTGCATGGGATAACCCAACCAGCCAAAGATGTCGATATTGTCCCAACCTTCTTTTTCATCGCCACGCGGAGGGTAATAATTAATCCGCACTTTATGGTAAATATCGCCATAGAGTTTGGGGTAGAGATCCGGTTGGAGTATATAGTCGATTACACCCAATTTACTTTCTTCTTTGGTTTTGAAGGAATCGGGATCATCGAGTACTTCGCCGTCGCGGTTGCCCAAAATATTGGTTGAGAACCAGCCACGCAGACCTAACATACGCGCTTTAAGGCCGGGGGCTAGCAGCGTTTTCATGAGGGTTTGGCCCGTTTTAAAATCTTTACCACCTAAGGGTACGCTATTCGCTTTGGCCAGTTCAAGCATAGCAGGGATATCTACCGTTAAATTGGGAGCACCGTTAAGGAAAGGTACACCTTCTGCTAAGGCCGCATACGCATAAATCATGCTTGGAGCAATATCTTTATGACTACGTTTAAGTCCTTCCTCAAAAGCGGCTAAATTTTCATGAACGGCACTTTGCTCCATAAAAATTTCTGTGCTACCGCACCAAATCATTACTAAACGGGAACAGTTATTTTCTTCTTTGAAACGGCGAATGTCTTCACGCACCATTTCGGCCGTAGCCCATTTACTTTTGGATTCTTTAACATAGCGGCCTTCCAAACGTTTTACATAATTACGATCAAAAACACCTGGCATAGGCTTGATCTTGCTCAAATTATCTTTTATTGCATCTAGCGTTTTTTGTTCTAATACGCCGGCATGGCTAGCGGCCTCATACGCATCATCGTCGAACACGTCCCAGCCACCAAAAACCAAATCGTCAAGATTAGCCAATGGGACAAAGTCTTTGATCAATGGGGTGCGGTTTTCAGTGCGTTTGCCCAGGCGGATAGTCCCCATCTGGGTTAATGAGCCAATGGGTTCACCTAAGCCGGCTTTAATGGCTTCAACACCGGCAATAAAAGTAGTAGAAACGGCTCCCATGCCAGGCATTAGAACACCGAGTTTGCCTGTAGCGGGCTGGATAGTTTGAGCATTATTCATTAAGCGAACTCCTGCAACGAAGCGATGTATTTTAAATATAGTATTACAGTATATAAAAAATATGAACTACAATTAATGATTAATCAAATGAATAATTATTATATTATCTATAGATAATATCTATAGATAAAAATCATAGATGGAGTATACCGATGAATCTGCATCACTTACGTTATTTTCTGGCTGTAGTGCGTACGGGTGGTTTTACTCAAGCAGCTTGTGAATTACATCTGACCCAGCCAACAGTTAGTAGTGGTATTGCTGAGCTTGAGCGTACTTTAGGGGTGCGTTTATTTAACCGCGATAGTCGGCGCGTTGATATGACCTCTGAAGGCCGTACGTTGATGCATTATGCTTTGCAGATTGAAGATTTGGTAGAAGAGGCAGAGGGGAAATTACAACAACAACAGGTGCAACCGGGCGATAATTTTCAGTTTGGTGCGGTGGATACAGCGGTAATTTATCTTTTGCCAGAGATCCTTAAAAGCTATATGCGTGATTATCCGCAGGTGGAGCTCTCTACCCAGGTAGCACCGTCACGCTATTTAGTAGAGGATTTGCTATTAAATCGCTCTGAATTTGCCTTGATTTCATTGCCTTTTGCCCATCCTAAAATTGAGACAATTGCAGTATTTGTCGACACCATGCCTCTAGTTGTGGGGGCCGAGCATCGTTTTGCCCAACGGCAACGAATTAAAGTGGCTACGGTGGCTGAGGAGCCATTGATTTTATTCCATTCGGATTCTATTACGCGTCAGTTAATAGATGAACGTTTTGCTGAACTAGAAGTAACCCCACGGGTAGCTATGGAAATGCGTTCGCCGGAAGCTATGCGTAAGCTAGTAGAAGCAGGTGCGGGCATTTCATTTTTACCTCATTTGACAGTAGAAGAATCACTGGCTAGCGGCTCGTTGAAAGCGGTGATGGTTGATAGTATGCGTTTTAGTCGTGCTATTGGTATCGCCTGGCGTCGAGGTCACTATTTTGGGCCAGCAGCGTTGTATTTGTTAGAAGCTATTTTTGCTTATTATGGTAAATTGGCAGAATGGAAACTTAAAGCAAAAATTTCTATTAAATAAAACACTGTTTTTAAAAGTAAAATAATAGGGCTTAAGTGTACGGGTTTTTGCTTGCTGGATTAGTGTTGAAGGACTGCAAAGATTGTTCATAACAATAATGGCATAAAAATCTATAACTCAAGACGGATCAATACAGGACTCATTTGTGGACAGGATTTAGGTGGTAGTGCTAAACATAGCTCTAAGCGGTCAAGGAATACAACCAAGTCTAATCCCATATAAATAGAAGTTGGATTTTGGTCTATAACATGGAGAAGTTTATTTTTCCCTTTCCGGTATAGCTTGTGTTGACCCTGGGACTGGCCCTGATGCCATTTAAGCAACGTCGCACTAATCTGTATGAGTCCCTGAAGAAAAGTTGCTACTAATTCTGTTGCTAATTTCCACGGCCCTTCCCAGGCTTCATGTGCTTCCCACCAGTAGGCATGATTGAAAAGATCTATACCCCATAGATAAGTGTCATGTTGATAGTAGTTTTCGATGCTGAGTGGGGTATCTACATCGTTAGTTTTTAAGGCATAACTGTGACCTTGAATACTTTTAATGGGGTGTGGTGTTTGGCCGGGTAGGTGCCGATAGTATGGCAAGGGGCGGTTTGGTAAATAGCGTTGGGGAGACAGGTTAGATAACACTATCGGATTAAGCGGCGATTGATGGCTGCGATGAGTTCTCTGCCTTTTGCTCCAGGCTAAGAAGACGCTCGCGTAGAGCGTCTACATCTTTAAATTGAGCCAACTCATGGCGTAGTGTACTGGCACGTGGGATGCCTTTAAAATAGCCACCATAGTGGCGCTTAAGACCATGTAGAGCTGGTTGCTCACCTTTGTATTGTACTGCTAAGTTTAAATGCTCTAAACATTGTGCTGCACGTTCTTTTAGGGTAGGAGGAGCCAGATATTCTCCGGTTGCTAGGTAGTGACGTGCTTCACGGAAGATCCATGGGTGTTGGATGGCACCACGACCGATCATTATGGCGTCGCAGCCAGTGGTGCTAAAGGTTTGTTTTACATCTTCAACGGTAACAATATCGCCGTTGACTATAATTGGTATGGAAACGGTTTCTTTAAGACGTGGAATCCAACTGTAGTCGACCTCACCTTTGTGTCCCTGATCCCGCGTCCGACAATGGATGGTCAAAGCTTGCACACCTATATCTTCTAGCATGCGAGCGACTTCAAGGATGCGGATATTTTGTGCGTCCCAGCCCAATCGTGTTTTTACCGTTACCGGTAGATGAGTAGCACTGACAACACGGCTCACAACCTCACGCATGCGATCCAGATCCAATAATAAACCGGCGCCAGCGCCTCGTAGGGCGACGTTTTTTACCCAGCATCCACAGTTGATGTCGATTAATTCAGGTGCTTTGGCTGTAGCAATAATGGTGGCTTTTTCCATCGATAACTCTGCAGCACCATAGACCTGAATTCCTAAAGGACGTTCTGCATCACAAGAATCTAGTTTACGGTAAGTACGGCGTGGACCATCCGGATCCTCACGGGTAAGTCCTTCGGCATTGATAAATTCGGTATAGACAATATCGGCTCCTAGGCGTTTACATATCAACCGAAACGGAAGGTCTGAAACGTCTTCCATAGGTGCTAGAAGGAGTCCGGGACTCACTGTGATAGGACCAATTTTTAAAGTATTGGGAGGGGCCATTATTTGTATTTGGCTGTTAGGTCAATGGGTTAATATATAGGCCGTATTATACTTCCAAGATAGTAGAAGCCATTTAAATATTTTCATTTTGAACAAAAAACGGAAGATACATATAATGCTATTAGGCAATAGCTGTGGTTTTGAATGCGATCTAGTTACTACAACCACAACCAAGCAACACTTAATTATGATCAATAATTTTATAGATGTTGAATAACATAGCATCTACGCTTGAAAACGCAATGCTATATTATTTAACATCTTGCATTAGCTATTTGATTGTTGAATAGGATAATGGTTTCATTACTCTGACCTCACGGCGTCGGATAGTGGGTCGCAGGGTATCGACAATTTTTTCCCATTCAGGGCTGCTGTAATAGGCCGCAATAGCTTTGTCTCGGGCCTTGGCGTTGGGGAAAGCACGAAGCCAAATAAACTCGTCTTCACGTTCAGGGTTTTCCCACGCGGCAACGAAAGTAATGCCGTACTTGGCCATAAAGCGTTTGGCTTTTTTAAATTCATTCAGAAATATTTTTTTCTGGCCTTCATGAAAACGATAAATGCGCAATTCTTGGATCATATTCTCAACTCCTTAATGAGGGGTGATAGGTTTGCTTTTCTGTCAGGATAATATCCATACGCACATCATGAGACGCGTGAGGTATGTGATCGAGCAGTAATACTTCTGGAACTAAACCGACTTTTAAAGCACTGACATGTTCTAGAAAACGATCATAATAGCCTTTGCCGAATCCCAAGCGATTGCCTTGTTGATCAAAGGCTAGACCTGGCACCAATACTAAATCGATATGGGCCAGATCTTCAATCCAAGCGTTATGCATATTATTGGGTTGTAGAAGACCAAAATGTCCGGGATATAGCTGATCTAATGTACTGATTTCGGCGTGAGTCATATATAAAGAAGCCTTATCTACTACCGGTACTGCTATACGCTTGTGTTTTGCAAAAGCATATTTAATTAGTTTATGCGTACCAACTTCATTGGTTTTGGCCGCAACATAGGTATGTATTAAAGTGGCCGCAATAAAGGCTTTTAAAGCGATAAGTTGGGTAAAGATAGCTTGGTTAGAAAGTTGTACATAGTTTGTGGGCAAGCTATCCCGTTGGTTTAGGCAACGCTGTCTTAAGGTCTCTTTTAGCATTTTCATTATGCGGCAGTATAGTATGACATTGAAGCATATGTCAAGGCGTATCTCGGCTGTTTGCTATATTAAGCGTTTGCTTGACGAATTTATTCTAAACTAATAGATTCATATTTTTAATGGCCTTATAAGAAAAACCGGTTATATACAAAGTTGTTTTTTGCAGGCTAAACGACTTATATCCTCTGAGCTCCATGTCAAATATTGTTATAGAAAACAGATTAAATACCCAAGAAGATGGTAAGGTCCAAAAAACATTAAAAAAAACGGGATCTATACCGCGCCATATCGCTATTATTATGGACGGTGATCGACGTTGGGCTGTGGCCCGTAGCTTGCCTAAAACCGATGGACATCGGGCGGCTCGTGAGTCCGTACGTGATACAGTACGTGCTTGTGGCCAATTAGGCATTGATATGTTGACGCTCTATGCTTTTTCAACGGAAAATTGGAATCGTGCCAAATACGAAATTAAGGCTTTGATGAGTTTTCTCTATGAATGCCTTGTTGAAGAGACGCCGGAGCTAGACGAAAACAATGTTCGTCTTTGTGCTATTGGTCAGCTCCAAGGTTTACCCGAAAAGGTCCAGAAGGTATTACAGCAGGCGTTGGCACAGACTGCTGGGAACACAGGATTACAATTGAACTTGGCGCTTAATTATGGTGGACGCAGCGAGTTAGTCGATGCCATTAAGCATCTGGCTAAGGAGGTACAAGAAGGACAAATGAAACCGGAGGATATAGATGAAGATATGGTTTCGGGAGCCCTTTATACGGCCGGTATGCCAGATCCAGACCTATTGATTCGTACCAGTGGTGAGATGCGTTTAAGTAATTTTTTGCCTTGGCAAATGGTCTATACTGAAATATGGTTTGCTGATCATGTCCATTGGCCAGATTTTCGTCGTGTCCATCTTTATGAGGCTATTAGAGCCTATCAAAAACGCCAGCGACGTTTTGGCGGAGGCTGAAAATCTATATGGCCGATACTTTGACGCATCGCATATTTTCGGCCGCTATTTTTGTTCCAGTAATCCTACTAAGTGTCTGGTTCGGTGATTTAGCGCTATTTGCACTAGTATTAGCAATTGTAGTTCGTGGTTCGTGGGAATTCTATACGGTAGCTACAACGGCTGGCTTTAGACCGCTGAAACATCTAGGTATTGCACTCAGTCTTATAATTTGCTCTTATATTTATTTTGCTGGCTGCGACGATATATTTTTGGTGTTGTGTGGTGTTGTACTAGTATGTTTGGCATGTGGTTTGAGCCGTGGAGTGGAGCAGTATACGGTCAATACTATGTTGACGCTGGGTGGTGTATTATATCTGGGCTTTTTGGGTAGTGCTCCATTGTTTATTATGCAGCTAGCAGGTGAATTGCAGCGAACGGAAGCTGCGTATTTACTAATGGGGCTCTTTTGTTGTCTCTGGTGTACCGATTCAATGGCTTATGCCTGCGGACGTTTATGGGGCCAGCGCAAATTGGCGCCCAGTATCAGTCCGGGTAAAACACTAGTTGGCTTTGTTGGTGGACTGGTAGGGGGGGTAGTACCCGTTCTATTGCATACCAAGATTTCGCTTTTGAGTTTCGCCGAATTGATCGGGATTTTGCTTATCTGTAGTGCTAGTGGTCAACTGGGTGATCTGGTCGAATCGGCTTTTAAACGAGATATGGGTGTTAAAGATGCACCACCTCTGATTCCGGGCCACGGTGGTGTACTGGATCGTTTTGATTCTTACCTAGTCGCTTTGCCGCTAGCTTTTCTGTACCTTGAATGTCTCGACATTTTTAACCGCTAAAACGGGCAGATACCATGTTTAGTACTATCATTCCTTTTTTGATCGCCTTGGGCATTTTGATTTTTGTACATGAGCTTGGGCATTTTCTTGTGGCTAAAAAGAGCGGTATTCGTGTTGAACGATTTTCGATAGGGTTGGGTCCAAAGATAATTGGTTATCAATATGGCGAAACAGAATATTGTCTTTCGTGGGTACCTTTTGGCGGCTATGTCAAAGTGGCTGGTATGGCCGACATTGGCAATGAAACAGCCCAGGGAGAACCATGGGAATATCCGTCTAAGTCGATTCCAGTACGGATGGCAGTAATTGCGGCTGGGCCATTTATGAATTTTGCTTTTGCTTTTTTTGTTTTGTTCCTGATTTATTGGGGCTATGGTGTTGAAAGCCTAGCGGGAACTGCAGTCAGTCCATTGGAGGATTCGGTCAGTCAACAGGCAGGGGTAGAAGAAGGCGATCAAATTTTAAAGGTGGCTGGACGTTCGGTGTCCAATAACTATGAATTAATGCGTGCCTTAGAGGCCACCAATTACCAGGGAGCCGCGCTTGAGGTAGAGCGGCGTGGTGAACTACATGCGCTAGAATTACCGGCTACAGATCAGGAAGGCTATGGTTTAAGGGCGTTGCCGTCTACTCAAGTTGGATCTGTGGTTCGCGATATGCCGGCAGCAGAGGTGGGCTTAGAGCTAGGTGATCGGATAACTGAAGTGGCGGGCGAATTTGTGTCCCATTGGGATAAAATGAGTGAGGTGATTCGGCGCTATCCCGGCCAGTCTATTCCATTGGTATGGGAGCGCGATGGGCGTGTTATGGAAGCCCAGATTGTCCCGGTAGCACGGCAAGAAGAAGGTGAAAGTATTGGCCAGATTGGCATTGGACCACATTCTGTCCATGCTGCTGTGGGACTGATGTCAGCTGTGTATATGAGCGTCGAACGAGTGGGAATGATTTCGTGGTTAATCTTGGATTTTGTTGGAGAAATTTTTCAAGGTAAGCGCTCTACTGAAGAATTGGGTGGTCCCTTAAGTATTGCCCAGGGAGCTGGTGAGACGGCTGATTTAGGTTTTAAATATTTTCTATCTTTTTTAGCTATGCTCAGTATCAATTTGGCTGTGATCAACCTATTGCCTATTCCAGTACTTGACGGTGGGCACCTGTTTTTTTTGACTTTAGAGGCGATTATGCGTCGGCCCCTATCTGTAAAGCTGCGTGAGCGTTTTCAGCAAATTGGTTTGATGTTGATGCTCTTTATTATGGTGCTGGCGACTTTTAACGATGTAACCAGGTTATTTGTGCCACATATCATGCAGTTTTTCGAATAGCACATTGTAGTTATGACTAGTTTTACTCAAGCTGTCCGCCAGCAGGCGCATGAGCTGGGTTTTGAGCTTGTTGGGATTGCACCGGCTGATCCTTTGGAAGGGGCCCAGTTCTATGCTCGTTGGGTTGCTCAGGGCTATGCAGGGGAGATGGGTTATTTGCAGCGTAATGTGGATAAACGCGCTGACCCACGTTTGATGGTGCCTGGGGCACGTAGCGTCATTTGCCTAGGGTTAAATTACTTCCAACAGATGCCTCCAACGGAGCCGTTAAATGGCCGTATTGCTGCCTATGCCCAGGGGGATGATTACCACGACATTGTTAAGAAGCGTTTGTTTGTTCTGTGGGCATTTATTCAGGAACAAGCACCTGTTGCCGTTCAGGGACGAGTATATGTAGATACTGCCCCGGTGTTGGAACGCGAATTGGCGCATAGAGCCGGCTTAGGCTGGTGGGGTAAGAATACCTGTCTAATTAATAAACGGCGTGGCTCGCATTTTTTTTTAGGCGAGATTATTCTAGACTTGCCGCTGGAATATGACGAGCCGGCTACCGATCACTGTGGCACTTGTACCCGGTGTTTGGATGCTTGTCCTACCGAGGCGTTTCCCGAACCGTATGTGCTCGATGCACGACGTTGTATTGCCTATCTTAATATCGAGTTGAAGGGCCCCATACCGCACGAACTGCGGTCCGCTATGGGCACGTGGATCTTTGGCTGTGATATATGTCAGGATGTCTGTCCATGGAATAGTAAGGCAGTGGTTTCGTCGGAACCTGCGTTTGCGCCGCGTCCAGGGTTGGAGGCACCAGCTTTAATTCGCTTGTTAGGGTTAGACCACGAGGCATTTAATATCCAATTTCGTCGGCATCCAGCCAAGCGAGCTAAACGTAGTGGTGTGTTGCGTAATGTTGCTGTGGCGTTGGGTAATTGCGGCGATCAGCGTGCGGTTCGACCTTTGATATATGCCTTGGCAGATGTAGAGCCATTGGTACAGGGGCATGCAGCTTGGGCCTTGGGCCGTTTGGGGGGAGATGCTGCAAAGGCAGGATTGGAAGAGGCTTTAGCAAATGTGTCAGATGCGTATGTAAAAGAAGAAGTGATGGCCGCGTTGGCAATGTGGAAAAGTGTTGCTGATTGAGTGAGAGTTGGCAGTACGTGAGAATGAACCACATTATAAGATGTTAGATAAAGGTAGCTTCCTAGTAATCAAATATAGGTAGATATTGTGGCTTTTGCTGCTTCTGTCTGTGCTTAGATTAAAGTACTATTGGCGTAGCAGGTGAAGCGTATATCGCATGCTGATTAATGTTTATGCAGTTCGTATGAGTCCAAGCCTTGGGTATAGTCGTTTTCGAGCATTGCATCTTTAAAAAAATCGAAATAATGTGTTTCGGTGTCCGTCTTCCAGCGGCCAACCGAATCAGGGCGTACGATGATGCGTCCTAGCGGGATGCCTAAGAATTCTTCTAGACGTCCTAAGGTTTGTTCTTGATGCAGGATAAAATCCTCAAAACGAACATGTAGTATATGGCGTGGTTGGGGGGGTAGAACGCATCAGGTCATACTGGTATTTCCATGAAATGGCTCGACGTTGACGTATATCTTCAGTGAGTGGATATTCAACTCCGAAATTGCGCAAATCATCGGTGCCGTGACCACTCAGTATGCAATCGCGTGGGTCACGAATCCAGTGAATGTATTTGGCATCGGGAAAGAGTCGTACAATCCATGGATAGATTAGGGTGGTTTCGGGTAATTTCCATCCTTTATGGAGGGATTTTTCGTTTGTAACGTCTTGTAGGTAGGTGTGGACTAACTGCTTGAATTCCGCATCGATTTCACCGTTATGAAGAGCAGAGAAATCCCATGATAGATCACCTTTCCAGCGTACATAACGAGCCATGATTTTGCAGGCATCATATAGATCTTGAGGGGGAACTTTATCGCCGGAGCGATTGAGCGTATGTCCCATGAAAACACCACTGGCGTACAAGGTATGTGAAATGGCGCGCGTGCCTGAATGGCCGCGGCCAATAATAGTTATAAGGGACATAAATTACCCATTTTGAGAGCGATTATTGATAGTTGATATACAAGGCTTTGTGTGGTCAAGATATTTTAGATAAAAATTGATTACTTATCAAGAGCATAGGTAGAAATGTCAATAGACCATAGGGTAGAAAAACCAAGTAATGTTGAAGAAGCGCATGAATGCGTTCAACAAGCGCTAGCAGAGCGTGTATCACTACATTTGTATAGTGGTCGTACCAAAGACCAGATTGGTTGTCGTCCACAACGGACTAGAGCTCTAGATGGGTCGGGTTTGACGGGGGTTGTGAGTTATGAACCACGCGAACTAATTCTGGTAGTACGGCCAGGTACACCTCTAAGTCAAGTAACCCAGGTATTGGCTGATGAGAACCAATATTTGCCGTTTGAGCCACCGCATTGGGGCTTGACTGCTACGCTAGGTGGGACGGTAGCTTGTAATCTGTCAGGACCACGACGTTTCAAGGTTGGTGCATTGCGTGATTATGTGCTGGGAGTTGAAGTAATTACGGGACATGGTGAGCGGATTCGAGCTGGTGGTAAAGTAGTTAAAAATGTTAGTGGTTATGATCTGGCAAAGGTATTTAGTGGTTCATTTGGAACGTTAGGCTTATTGACGGAGATCTGTCTGAAAGTATGGCCTTGCTTTGAATTGAATTGGACGCTGGTAGTATATGATCTTGAGCCGGTAGTGGCTCTTGCTTGGTTACAACAATTGGCGGGTTTACCCTATGAAATAACCGGTTTGGCTTACGTGCCGTCCATTGGTACTGAAGCTAGCCGTACTATGGTACGTCTAGAAGGGTCGGAAGAGGCGCTAAAAGCGCAGTTGGCAGCATTAGATATACCATCGACAGGAACAGAGATTTTGGAACAAGCCGCTTCTAGTGCTGCTTGGGAAAAGGTTCGCGAAATTGGCACAGAGCCTCTGGCCGCTGATGAAGAGCGTTGGCGTTTTGTACTGCCGTCCAATCAAACAATAGCATTGCTTGAGGCATTAAAGCCGCATCAGCCGTTGCGCTACTGGTGTGATTGGGCTGGCGGTCTGCTGTGGATAGATTTTTCTACTGTAACACCGGCAGCCCTTTTGCATCAGTTGGCTCTTGAGCATGGCGGTGTGGCGTGGCGTATTGGTACGACTACTGATGATCCGAATAGTACGGCTTTTACCCCCTTGGAGCCGGGTCTAGTGCAATTAAATAAACGTCTTAAAGAGGCATTTGATCCGCATGGTATTTTTAACCCTGGTCGTTTAGCTTAGGTGGTTAAAATATCTGACCCGGTCGGTAATCAGGTGGTGGAGTTGCATCTGTACTGAGCCACCGGGCGCGGCCACTACGGGTGTGGAAGTACTCGTAGTCGTAGGTGTCGTCAGGCATGGGAATATTGCCCTGTGAGGGATGTTGGATGATGGCCTCTTCTATAATATCAATTCCTAGGCCAGGCGTATTCGGTACAATAATATGACTGTCAATGATTTCCGGTTGGTTGCTCATAACGGTATAACGTTGTGGCACATCATGAGCTAAATGTTCGAGGATAAGGAAATTGGGTAGTGTTGCCATTAGATGTACTGCTGCCATTTCAGCTACCGGACCTAATGAACCATCGTGTGGTGCCATTGTGATATAATGTGCTTCAGCCATAGCAGCTATTTTTTTCATTTGCAGCAGTCCGCCGCTCCGCCCCGTATCGGGCTGAACTACATCAATAATCTCACGCTCAATCAGTTCGCGCACGCCGTGTATAGAGGCGTGGCGTTCGCCAGCGGCAATGGCAATATCCACGGCATCGGCAACTCGTGCTAAGGCCTCAATATTTTCGGGTGCTACGGGATCTTCATAAAAGAGCAGATCGTATTCTTCCAGGCGTCGCCCTAGCGCAATGGCATCGCGTGCTGTTAACCAGGGAGGACCGTGGACATCTACCATTAAATCGATATCAGGCCCTACTTCCTGGCGTATGGCGTCGACTGTTTCAATACAGTTTTCTATACCTCCCGTTTTTATCGCCGTATAACCTTGGTTCACTAGGGTGCGGGCACTAGCGGCTGTGGTGGCATGGGCATAAATTTTTATGCTATCGCGCATCTTGCCACCAAATAAATTCCATACCGGCACTCCTAAGGCTTTGCCTTTGATATCCCACAAAGCCATTTCTATTCCTGTCATGGCGCCGCTGCCGACAATGCCGGTCATACCATGCCCCATAATTGCATTGAGCATTTTTTGCCACAATCGTTCGATATGATCGGGGCTTTCACCTACTAAAATGGGAGTTAGATCCTTAATGGCTGTTTCAACGACGCGTGGCCAGCCACTTGCTTCGCCTATACCGTAGACCCCTTCATCTGTCATAACTTTGACAAAGAGCCAATTACGTGCTGACCAGCCTCCTTTTTCGTGTTTGTTAGTTATCTTATTTTGTTGCGGCCAGCCAGCATCCACTAAGTAGGTCTTAATTTCTGTAATTTTCACATTTCCTCGTGTATTTTAAACGTTGAAATTGGTACAATGGATTGGCAACGGGATATAACTGATTTCAGTAAATAAACCACTAGCTTTTTGTAGCGTTTGAGAAGAGTTTTTGGTGATGAGCTAATAAAATGTACGAAAACTTACTTTTTGTTACCACTAAGCATATATGATATCTGCTTAAGACCCTTTATCGAGGGTTTGACAGCTTTTTTCATATGCTTTAACTTTTGCTGTTTGCAGTAGTTATATACGTTTCGTGTAAATATGCAGTATTGTTATTTGTATTAAGGTGCTGGCGACTCTAATCATGAATCCTTTGCTTGGCTCCATTCAAGAGGAAATGGCTCTCTTTGAACAGCGCTTGGACGAGGCCTTGCAAGCTGATGTGGAATTGGTCCATGAGGTAAGCCGCTACATGGCTCGGGTAAAGGGCAAACGGCTGCGTCCGGCCTTAACTATTTTATGCGCGCGGGCTACTGGTGCTTGGGATGATCGAGTTGTTAATGCGGCAGTAGCTGTTGAAATGATTCATGCAGCTACGATGATTCATGATGATGTGGTTGACTCGGCTGAGATGCGCCGTGGTCAACTTACGGTTAATGCCCAGTGGGATAGTCGCATTGCCGTATTAATGGGTGATTTTTTGTTGTCTCGGGCGCTCAATATCCTGGTTGAACAAAAAAACATAGAAGCTTTGGAAACTGTATCGCGGGCTACTGAGCGTTTGAGCCAAGGTGAGATTCACGAGATCCAGATAGGTCAACAGGCCGATACTCGGCGTCTGTCCTATTTCAGTATGGTTAGTGACAAAACGGCTTCCCTTATTGGGGCCTCATGTAAGATTGGTCCCTTGCTGGTCAATGCATCGCCTACGGTGGTTGAAGCTTTGAGCCAGTATGGAGAAGCTTTGGGGTTGGCTTTTCAGATTGCTGATGACCTGCTTGATTTTACGGGCGATGCTGATGTATTGGGTAAGCCGGTAGGCCATGATCTAGAAGAAGGTAAAATTACCTTACCTTTGATTCACGCCTTGGAGCAGGCGCCGGTAAAGATTCGCCAGGATATGGAAGCATTGCTGGCCCGAACCGAAAAAAATGAAGCCGATTGGGAGCAGATTACAGTTTTTGTTAAGGCCTATAAAGGTTTAGAGGGGGCGCGTCAGATGGCACGCCAGTATGCGGCCCAAGCGGATGCATGTCTGGAAGTCTTAGAGCCTTCGGTGTACCGCTCAATTTTAGCACAAGCTGTACGTTTGGTAGTGGAACGAAATAATTAGAGCGTGTTAAATGCTCTTTGATCTGGAGATTGTATCTTTCTAGTCGGCGCTGGTGTGCTGCCGCGACAAGTATTTTGCTGGCAGTTGATGGTGTGCTTATGATGGTCCGTGTTGTGTTGGTAGTGGGTAGTATATTGCTGGTTCTGTTGTTGGTACGTCCCCAGCAGACGCATAAACCGTGCGTTGAGCGTCGTATTGCTTTAGGGACACTAGTTGAGATCAAGCTTTACGTTGATCCAGAGCGTGCCAACTTGTTAATGGATTCAGCTTATGGCCAGATTACTTATATTGATTCGTTAATGAGTCATTATACTACGACTAGCGAGCTATACCGGATTAATGCAGCCGCAGGTACGGATCGAGCCGTAGCCTGTTCGGCGGAAATGACGCAGGTATTGGGGCGCTCGGTGTATTTGGGACAAATGGCGGATGGGGCGTTTGATATTACGCTGGGTGCTTTAACTCGATTGTGGAATTTTCCCGAAGCGACGCAAGTGCCAGCAGCAGCAGCGATTAGTGCTGCTCTAGGTGAGCAACGGGGTGTGATGTTGGAGTGGCATGCTGGCCGTTCCTATGTGCGGTTAGCAATGGATGCGCGTCTGGACCTGGGTGCTGCAGCCAAAGGCTTTGCGGTAGATCAAGCGGCAACGCAGCTACGACAGGCCGGTGTCGTATGTGGTATGATTGAGGCAGGCGGTGATATCTATTTTTGGGGTAGTAAACCAGATGGAGAGCCTTGGCGCTTTGGCATACAGCATCCACGTCAGCCACAACAGATCATTCAGGTAGATGATATGGGCTTGGCCGCATTGGCTACGTCAGGCGATTACGAACAGTTTTTTACTTATGATGGAGAACGGTTTCATCATTTATTAGATCCAAGAACGGGCTATCCTGGGCGCAAAGCGATTAGCGCTACGGTTTGGGCTACAACGGCAATGGATGCCGATATTTTAGCTACGGCAGTATTTGTTTTGGGGCCGGAAGCTGGCCTCAAATTGATCGAGACGTTGCCACAAACTGAGGCGCTTGTCTTTTTTGACCGCGATGGTACTGTACAGCACCAGGTTTCTAGTGGAGCGGTAGGATATGTGCATTTCAATGCCGTTCAGTGAGGCCTTATATCACATGAAATATGAACGATACTTATTAACCGTCTGTTATGATATTGTTTGGGAAAGGTTTCTCTAGGTCATGAAACAGAACTGGAAACTGTGGTTCACCGTATTGTGTATTGTTGCTGCGGCCTATTACCTAAAGCCGAGTTTGCAGTTTTACGGTTTCGTAGGGGAAGGTGCGGAGCAACTCAGGCAAAATGATCCCGTTGAATTTTTTAAATTACAGCAGGATGCGATCAACTTAGGACTCGACCTCCAGGGTGGTATTCATCTTGTTATGGAAGTCGATACAAGCGAATTACCTCCTGAAGAGGCGATTGATGCAGTTGATCGGGCGCAAGAGGTTATTCGTAATCGTATTGACCAGTTTGGTGTGGCTGAGCCAACAATTCAACGCCAAGGTGAAAAGCGAATTATTGTAGAATTACCGGGTGAAAAAGACGTTGAACGGGCCAAGAAATTAATTGGTCGTACGGCGCAATTAGAATTTCAATTAGTCGAACTTTCGGCGGATAGGGACCGTTTACTTGAACGTATTAGTACGGTTTTAGGCAGCGGGGATCCTGATAGTCTGGCTGCTGAAAAAACCGACGCTGCAGCAGATGCTTTAGCAGAGGATGCAACGCCTTCGCTATTTGATGAAGCAACGGATACAGCCGATCAGTCGACGCTGGCGTCAGAATCTAAAAAATTAACACTGGGAGCAATACTGCGGACGTATACTGAAGACGTGGTTCTAGGTTCCGATTATCTAGATGTAGTTAAATCTATGCTTAATGATCCACAGGCCCAAAGACTTATACCGGATGATGTAGAATTCCTTTTTGGCAGTAAAGCCGAAGGTGAACCTGGTAATCAGTATTATGCTCTATATCTGGTAAGAAAACGTCCAGAGATGACAGGAAACATTGTTGGTGATGCAAAGGTATCAATTAGCCAAGGGCAGAGAAATTTTGGACAGCCGATTGTTAATTTTATTACCACTGATGAAGGGGTAAGTGAATTTCGCACGGTAACTAGGAGTCATATAGGGGAACGTTTGGCTATTGTGTTAGACGGTACCGTTTATTCAGCTCCTACAATCCAGGATGTAATCCCTAACGGTCGCTCAGAAATTTCTGGGAGTGGAACAGAAGAAGAAGCTAAAGATCTGGCTATCGTTTTACGCGCTGGTGCTTTACCGGCTAAGGTAGAGATCATTGAGGACCGTACGGTGGGACCGTCTTTGGGCCGTGATTCTATTGAAAAAGGTCGATCGGCAGCTCTGTTTAGCATGGTAGCTGTTCTTATCTTTATGCTCGTGTACTATCGTTTTACAGGGATTGTGGCAAATTTTGCATTGGGGATTAATGTTGTCTTCGTACTGGCTATTCTTTCTGGCTTCCATGCAACACTTACCTTACCTGGTATTGCAGGAATCATATTAACTATCGGGATGGCAGTTGATGCGAACGTACTTATTTTTGAGCGTATTCGTGAAGAACTGCGTAATGGTAAGACGGTAAGAGCGGCAATTGATAGTGGGTATAACAATGCTTTTTCGGCTATTATCGATGCTAATCTAACTACATTTTTTGTGGGTATTGTACTGTTTGAATTTGGTACGGGTCCAATCAGAGGCTTTGCCTTGACGTTGTGTGTAGGTATTATTTCCAGTTTGTTTGCCGCCTTTTTTGTAACGCGTGGTATCTTTGACCTGATTACTTTGAGTCCAAAGGTGCGCTCGCTGAGCATTGGGCCGGTCGATTTAATGGCTAATCTAAAAATTTCCTTCCTTTCTCGATATAAGACAGCATTCGGTTTTTCTGGTGTGGTATTGGCCGCTGGTATTTTATCTGCCATTGCAATTAATCCGTTAAAAGGAGGAATAGATTTTTCTGGGGGAACGTTGCTGCAAATGCAATTTGATCCACCGGTCTCTGTTGAGCAGATCCGTGGGAGTTTGCGCCAAGTACCTATAGGAGACGAAATACTTGATTTCTCTTCTTCAGAAATTAAGCAATTCGGTTCGCCCAACGACATCCTCATCCGGGTTAGCGATAGTTATAGCGATACGGAAGTCGCGGACGGTATAAAAGAAATATTAAAATCTGGTTTTTCCGCTAATATTGCCGACGAATTAGAATGGGTCCGGCGGCAGGAGAAGGTAGGGCCTAAAATTGGTGAGGAATTGACTGATGATGCGGTGCAGGCAATACTAACGTCTTTGTTCATTATTCTAATATATATTTGGTTTCGATTTAGGCAATTTTTGTATGGCATTGCTGCAGTTGTTGCCCTGTTTCATGATGTGCTCATTACCTTAGGGTTGTTATCAGTCTTCAATATTGAGATTACGCTAGCGGTGGTGGCCGCCTTGTTAGCGATTGTTGGATACTCACTCAACGATACTATTGTGGTCTTTGATCGCGTACGTGAAAACCTGGTATCAAAGCGTAAGATGGGATTTGGTAGTTTGTTGGACATAAGTATCAATGATTGTATTAGTCGAACAGTCGTTACTTCGCTTACTACATTGATAGCGGTGCTAATACTCATGGTTTGGGGTGGCGAGGTGATCCGCGATTTTACAATTACCTTGTTTATTGGGGTTATTATTGGGACGTACTCATCGGTTTTTATTGCCAGTCCAGTATTATTTATTGGACACGAGCGTGCTGCTGCCAAAGAAAAAAAGAATAAATAAACGCTTTTGAAACACTATTTATGGTGCGCCATTTTTAAATTTTTTAGCGCGTCGGCACGTTGAAGACTAAGAGAGGGCAGTCCGTCACGATGGGCTGCCCTTTTGTCTTGATATTGTAGGTTGACAGCTTTTGCTTTTGTTTAAACGTGTATAAGTGTAACCATAAAATTATTTATCTCGTACTGCATCGAGTTTTTGTTGAGATGTAGTATTCACCGTATTTGCCAAGTCTATGAAAAACCTGGCGATTTGTTCCATTCTCTTTTTTTTAGGTTTTTTGGGACAACAACATAGCGGTACCGGCCCCATTGATGCAGTATGGATGCTCGGGGTGCTTTTTCTGGTGGCTTATTTGGGGCAACAACTGGCTCGCTGTCTACGTTTGCCTGATCTGGTTGGTTGGTTAAGTGCTGGTCTGCTCCTAGGACCGAGTATTTTAGGTACGGTACAACCAGCATCTGTTGATATGATACAACTGGTTCATTTGTATACTGCTATTTGGTTAGGCTGTCTTACCGGAGCAAGATTACCCCGTTTGGGTTTGCCGGTTGACTGGCGTTTATCGGGCATTATTGGGTTATCGACTCTGGCGGTTTTTCTGCTTGCGTTTATAGCCTTATTTTTTATTATCCAGCTGCCTTGGCCATTGGCCTTCTTGCTAGCTGCTGTGAGCAGTTTTTGGGGGCCTTTTGCAGGGGGGACTATAGCGCCCCGAGAAAATATTGTAGAAGTTGGTGTGATAGGCAATATCTGCAGTCTGGTTTTACTCTCTGCTGTTTTGTTATTAGGGTGGCAGCCACAAGGATTTAACATTCAAGCTATCTGGTTAGTTATTGCTTTTTTAGGGTCTCCAGTATTAGGTTTTTTGACTATTGAATGTTTGTGGTATCTCAAGATATTTGAACGACCTCAGAGAGCTGCTATAGGATTGGGCATCGCTTTGTTACTGGTAGCGGTAGGGATTTGGCAATTGGGCTTTTATGGCCTGTTATGCGGGGTGGCTGCAGGTTTAAGATTGTGCCGGCGTGGTGGTGAAGAAGAGACTATCCAACATACTTTCAATAATATTCGACCACTGGTATCGTTGGTCTTTTTTAGCCTCTTAGGTGCTAATTTAGATCTGCGCATATTGATGAAACCGGCCGTTGGTTTGTATAGTATAATTCTGGTCCAGATCATAATTTTGATCATAGTACGTGGTATTGGTCCAGCGTTATGGTCTCGGTTACCTGGTCACTACCGATATGATAGTGGAATACTGCTGGTTAAAGGTGCTTTATTATTTGAATTAGTTTATCTGGGATCTACTAGTTTTGTTGCATTACCTTGGCCGGGGTCTATTGAGCTAGTGCAGCAAATCTTGTTGGGAGATATTTTGGTGCATCTATTGCTATTTTCGGTCCTAGCTGCTTTAGCTTGGCGTCTGCGATATGGCCAAGCAATGGATGGGCAGGTTTCTGACTAGTATTGTAGTTTATCAGCATTTTTGGTTAATTGTGTATACAACCTGAGAGTCTTATATTTTTTATTTTGGTTTTGGTGTGGTATGGAGACGATTTTAGAAAACTGGCTTGAGCTAAAGGCGCGTATTGCTCAAGCCGCCGCTCGGGCGGGTCGCGATCCTGCAGATATTGAGGTTGTAGCGGTTAGCAAAACGCGTTTACCTATTGAGATTGATGCGGCTATTAAGGTCGGTTTTCATCATCTAGGGGAAAATCGTATCCAGGAAACCGAGAACAAGAAAAGTCAGGTAGTAGGCTCAGCTCGGTGGCATCTGATTGGCCATTTACAAAGCAATAAAGTTGCTAAGGCTGTCGCCCTTTTTGATATGATCCAATCTGTCGATAGCTTGCGTCTAGCTATGGCTTTGGCACGGCGAGCGGCCCAAAGTCAACGCCACCTAGATCTACTTTTGCAAGTAAATACGTCAGGAGCATCGCAACAGGGTGGAATTGCACCCGAAGAAGTTGCCGATTGTGTTGGTGAAATCTCTTGTTTATCGCATGTACATATTAAGGGATTGATGACGATTGCCGCGCATAGCACTAATGAAGCGACAGTAAGAGGTTGTTTTATAAAGCTTAGGCGTTTAGGGGAAGATTTACGGGGTGTAGATCGTAACGCGGAGATGCGTTGCTTATCTATGGGTATGAGTGGAGATTTTGAATGGGCGGTTGAAGAAGGAGCCAATATGCTGCGTTTGGGAACGGCTATTTTTGGCACACGGCGAGGTTTGTAAGGTATTTTGTCTCATTAAATAAGAGTATTGTTAAAGTCGCTTTAGCGGCTTACAATACGGGAGTATAAAACGGGTGGATTTTTTCGATCATAGTTCGTTTGCCAACGATGTGCGCAATATTATAGTCGGGCTTCTCAATGTTTATTTTTGGATTGTTTTTGTGCGTGTGGCGATGTCGTGGTTCAATCCTGACCCCTATAATCCTATAGTGCAATTCTTGCGGTCTATAACCGATCCGCCTATTGAGGCGTTGCGTCGTATTCTGCCGCGCTTTTTATGGTCCACCGGATTGGATTTTACCCCATTAATCCTAATCCTATTGCTTCAGGTTGTAATATCCTTCTTGAACAATATCCGTTTTTAAACATGAGATTTGTATGCAAAATCAAGATGTAGCGGCAGATCGGCCATTTGCCGACATCGCCGCACAGGTTAGTTTCCCGGTTCAAGAAGAAGAGATTCTCCGTTTTTGGGAAGCGCACAAAGTATTTGAGGCATCTATTGAAGGACGTTCAGTTGACCGACCCTTTGTGTTTTATGATGGGCCTCCGTTTGCCAGCGGTTTGCCGCATTATGGTCATTTATTGGCATCCATTATTAAAGATGTTGTACCGCGTTATTGGACGATGCGAGGTTATCGGGTTGAGCGTCGTTTTGGTTGGGATTGTCATGGTCTGCCGGTTGAAAACGAGGCTGAGCAGCAATTAGAATTGAAGTCACGACGCGATATTCTAGGCTATGGCATAGGCGAATTTAATGAATATTGCCGTGGCCTAGTGCTGCGCTATGCTGCCGAATGGCAACAGTTTATCCAGCGCGTTGGTCGATGGGTTGACTGGTCCAATCAATATCGGACGATGGATGCCGATTTTATGGAATCGGTCTGGTGGGTTTTTAAGGAATTATGGGACCAGGGTCTAGTATATGAGGGCCATAAATCTCTGGCCTACTGTCCTCGTTGTGCTACTCCACTATCCAATTTTGAGGTTAATCAGGGCTACCAAGAAACGCAGGATCCATCGATTACTATTCGTTTTAAGCTAGTTGGTAGCGAGAACACCTCGATTCTTGCTTGGACCACAACACCATGGACCTTGCCCTCCAATATGGGATTGGCTATAGGTGCTGATATTGAGTATGTGCGGGTGTATATGCGCGATGGGGAACAATTGATTCTGGCCAAAGCGCGCTTGGAATCGGTGTTTGCCAAACAGCGTGACGAAATTGATAAAGTTGAACCCCAAGCGGTGGATGCTTTATTAGGCAGGCATTATGAACCCCTGTTTGATTATTTTTCTGACCTAGCTGACCAAGGGGCTTTTCGGGTTGTAGGTGCTGATTTTGTATCTACTGAAGACGGTACAGGTATTGTCCATATTGCGCCAGGTTTTGGTGAAGACGATTACCAGTTGGGCCAACGTGAGGGCTTGCCGATTGTTTGCCCAATTGATGAGGACTGTGCTTTTACAGACGAAATACCCGATTATCAAGGCCAATTTGTTAAAGATACAGATACGCCCGTAATTCGCCGTTTGCGGGCCTCGGGTCAGCTTTTTTCGGAACGTTCTTATGTGCATAATTATCCGTTTTGCTGGCGCTGTGATTCGCCTTTGATTTACCGTGCTGTATCCACCTGGTTTATTAAGGTTGAAGCTGTTAAGGATCGCATGCTTGCGGCAAATCAGCAGATTTGGTGGATCCCCGAACATATTAAGGATGGCCGTTTTGGACGTTGGCTAGAAGGGGCGCGCGATTGGGCGATCAGCCGTAATCGTTATTGGGGGACACCATTGCCCATATGGCGTAATGAGGAAACCGGCGAGATGCTGTGCGTGGGCAGTCGGGCGGAGCTTGAAGAGCTGTGTGGCAATAAGGTAGAAGATTTACATAAGCATATGATCGATACGCTAGAAATCCCTGCACCGTCGGGACGGGGAATGCTTAAGCGAGTACCAGAGGTATTGGATTGTTGGTTTGAATCGGGTTCAATGCCCTATGCTCAAAACCATTATCCGTTTGAAAATAAAGAGCATGTTGACGCGCGTTTTCCTGCTGATTTTATATCTGAAGGGCTTGATCAAACACGGGGTTGGTTTTATACCTTGACTGTTTTGGCGGCCGCTTTATTTGATAAGCCGGCTTTCAAAAATTGTATTGTCTCTGGTATGTTGCTGGCTGATGACGGACGCAAGATGAGCAAACGCTTGAAGAATTATCCTGAGCCTACTGAAATGCTTGATAAGTATGGTGCTGATGCACTTAGGCTTTACTTGCTCAATTCCTCAGCCTCCAAAGCGGAAGAACTGCGTCTCACGGAAGATGGTATCAAGGAAAGTTTACGAGCCGTGATTTTGCCATTATGGAATGCGTATAGTTTTTTTGTTACGTATGCTAATATTGATGGTTGGGTGCCGGATGCAAAGGTAAAGCCAGAGCATCGTTTAGATCGCTGGATTTTGTCTGAGATGCAGACGTTAATAGCTGCGATTAATACGGAAATGGAAGCTTATCGTTTATACCGTACCGTACCGGCAATGGTTGAATTTGTTGAGAAATTGACTAATTGGTACATTCGTCGTAGTCGTCGTCGGTTTTGGAAATCTGAGGATGATAGTGATAAGGCTTCCGCGTATGCTACATTGTACCGGGTATTGAACGATTTTAGCCGTGCTTTGGCGCCGGTATTGCCGTTTGTTACCGAGGCAATCTACCAAAATCTAGTGCGCCGACAAGATACCACAGCACCGCAAAGTGTCCATTTATGCGACATGCCGCAGGCCGATGAAACATGGCGTGATACAGCGCTTGAAATACAGATGAATCTGGCTGCCCGTGTGGTGGGCTTGGGCCGATCACTGCGTTCCAAGCATGATCTGAAGATTCGTCAACCACTACGCCGCTTGTTTTTATTGCCGCCTGATATCGATAGTCGAGCTGGATTAATAGAAATGTTTGATCTGATTACCGATGAGCTGAATATCAAGGAAGTAGTCTTGGTAAATGATGAAACCGATTTAAGTGAGATTTCTTACAAGCCCAATTTTCGTCGTTTGGGACCACGTTTTGGTAAAGCTATGAAGGGCGTAGCCGGTCGCATAGCGCAGTTAACGGCAGCAGAGTATGCAGTATTGCAGGAAGGCGGCACATTGCCGGCAGAGGGGGGACAGATCGAGCTGGAGGATGTGGAATTGCAACGCCTTGAAAAAGAAGATGTTGTCGTTGCCGTTGAAAACAACTTAGCCGTTGGCCTCGATGTCCACCTTGACGACGAATTAGTAGCGGAATGCACGGCGCGCGAAGTGGTTAACCGAGTGCAGAATATGCGTAAGGAAGCCGGTCTGGAAGTGAGCGACCGTATTCGTCTGGGAGTTAAAGGTGAGGCGGCTTTGGAAGAGGCTGTCCAGCAACATTTAGACTATATCGGTGGTGAAACTCTGGCAAGCCAAGTGCTGGTCGGTCAATTGCCTGAAGCGATATTGCTGGAACTTGAACAGCAAATCAACGGTTTAAATGGGATCGTAGCAATTACCCAAGCCTAAATGTCCATTGTCTAGGCGTTTGGTTTGGCAAGATTTTTTTTGGGAGATAAATAATAATGTCTTTTGCTCAAGAAGATTTGGATCATTTCAAAACAATACTGCAAGTTAAACGTGCCGAAGCGTTAGGCGAATTGGGTGAATTAGAACGTTCGTCACGGTCGCAAAATGAGGGGGCTTCTGAAGATCGTTCGACCTATTCACTACATATGGCAGATCACGGTACGGATGCTATGGAGCGTGAAAAATCCTTGTTACTAGCTCAACGTAGTAGTAGTTATATCGATGATATTGATGCGGCTTTGCAGCGTATTGAGCATGGCACCTATGGAATTTGTCGCATTACGGGCGCTGAAATTAGTCGGGCCCGTCTGGAAGCTGTACCGACTACGACTTTAAGTATTGAAGCCAAACAGCAAATGCAGGAAGCAGAAGGGCAACAGTGAAGCATCTGTGGCTTTTTCCAATTATTATTATTCTTGATCAGGTTACGAAGGTAGTAGTTGAGCGAACCATGATTCTGTATCAATCTATTTCGGTTCTAGGAGGATTCTTCCAGCTTACCTATATTCACAACGCCGGGGCGGCATTTGGGCTCAATATTGGTTCACCGCTGGTGCATACGCTTTTTTCATTGGTTGCGTTAGGTGTGTTGGGATGGCTTTGGCGTACGGCTCCGGTTGACGCGTTGTTGTTGCGCTATGCCCTAGTAGTAGTGTTAGGTGGTGCTGTAGGCAATATTATTGATCGGGTTCGTTTGGGTAAGGTTATTGATTTCTTTGATTTTGGTTTTGGTGATTTGCGTTGGCCCATTTTTAATGTTGCGGATAGTGCCGTTACAGTAGGTGTTTTCCTGCTTATTATAGCCTACGGTCGACTCAAAGAGGATACACCTGACGACCAAGCTTCTCATACCTAATAGGTTTAGCAACTTCCACTTTAATTATGCAGATTATAGTCCGTTCCCAGGCGGCTAGTCAGCGCCTTGATCGATTCCTGTGTGAACACTGCCCGGATTTATCACGGTCGCGATTGCAAGCCTTAATCAAGGACGGCAATGTCCTAGTAAACGGCATTTCTGTACGGCCGGCCTATTTAACTTGTGTTGACGATCGCATCGAGTTGGAAGTACCTCAAGCTGAACCTTTGGCTGTTGTTGCAGAGGCTTTGCCGCTGGATATTATTTATGAAGATCGACATATATTAGTGATCAATAAAGCCGTTGGAATGACGGTGCATCCTGCTCCTGGTGTTTGGCATGGTACGCTGGTTAATGCACTCTTACACCATTGTACGGATCTATCTGGTATCAACGGAGTATTACGCCCCGGGATAGTACATCGGCTCGATAAGGATACATCTGGTTTGCTGGTAGTTGCTAAAACAGATGCGGCACATCGTTGGTTGGCAACTCAATTGGAGAAACACCGGATAGAGCGGCGTTACAGTGCTTTAATTTGGGGGCATTTATCACCAGGGCGGGGGAGCATTGAAGGGCCTATCGGTCGACATCCTAAAGAACGTGTAAAAATGGCGGTAATAGAAACGGGTCGTGCTGCTTTGACCCATTATAAAGTAAGGGCAGAGTACGCTTTTTTGAGCCGCTTGGAGTTGCGTTTGGCTACAGGTCGGACCCACCAGATCCGCGTGCATTTACAATATGCGGGACATCCTATTTTTGGTGATTCCTTGTACGGAGGACGTAATCAAGTGCGCGGTATTCAACCAGAATACAGATTGCAGGCCAAAGATCTACTTGGCCGTATTGAGCGTCAAGCCTTACACGCACAGCATTTAAATTTTATACATCCAGACACCCGAGAGGCTATGGCCTTTGAAGCGCCTTTACCATCTGATCTAGTGGATATTGTAGGGATTTTGGAGAAAAAAACGGTAAATTAATATGCAATATTATGGAGTTACTAGGGAGTTGTAAACTATGTGTTCTGGCCTATATTAAATGGTGCTAAGGGCACAAAATCAGGGAATAAATCATATTAGATGCTTGCCTTGGTTGAAGGTGAGAGCTAAATTTATTACAGTTGTGTCAGACATCCCACTCTGGCCCCCCTGAATAAAGCGGCTGGACCTCTTTTGGACAGGCGCAAAAGTAAAAATTTCTAATGACTAATATTGAAATCAAGGCTTATTGCGAAAATATTGAACGTGCTGAAAATAATTTGCAGTCTTTGGGGGCAGGACCTGCGGGTACCTTCCACCAGAAAGATACATATTTCAGGTCTGATGAAGGTCGTCTTAAACTACGTGAAATGGGTCCTGGCGAGGCCCATCTGATTTTTTATCGACGTGAAAATATTCCTGGTCCGACGCGCAGTGACTATGAAATAGCCTTTACAAGTGATCCGGAAGCATTGCGCAATATGCTTAAAGAAGTTATGGGTACCTGGATTGAAGTAGATAAAAAGCGTAAGGTGTGGTTGTGGGAAAATGTGCGTATTCACCTGGATGAGGTTAAAGGCTTAGGTCAGTTTGTCGAATTAGAAGCGGTTATAGAAGAAGGCAAGGACTTAGAAGACAGCCAGGAACGTGTAGAAATGCTGCTGCGAGCCCTTGAAATTCAACCTGATCACTTGGTTGGCGAATCCTACAGCGACATGCTTGCCGCTGTTAATGCCTGAATTTTGTTAGGTTCTTTATGGTAGAAAGTAATGGTCATATAGCAGGAAATTTGGTCGAAATTTTTGGCCAAGAATTCACTGTTGGTGGTGAATCGGCCGAAGTCCGCCAGGTCGCTGCCTATGTAGATCGAAAAATGCGCCAGATCGCTGCAGATCACAACGGCCGACTACGGGCCAATAAAGTGGCCATACTTGCTGCTATGGATATCACGGCTGAATTATTGCGTCTAGTGCAGGAGCGTAGTGCGCTGACTCAGAAGGCACACGAGAATATTGATCGGTTGGCAAAACTAGTGGAAGAACGGGTTCAGATAACTGAAATGCCTGAACGGGTGGAATCTAAGCTGGACCGTTTGACCCGTACTCAATCTGATCTTGAACGCGAATCCTCTACATCACAGTGAAAATATCTAGGGTAATTGTCTGGTTTGTTTGTCTGGCGACTCTGGTAGTCGTTAGTGGGTGTGCGACCACATTGCCTTATGATAAAGAAAATTGTCCTACCTATACCGATCTGGGCCGATTACAAGCTAATCCGGCCGGAGCGCTGGATCGTCATTTGAATCTTGAGGTCGCTTTTAAGGTTTGTCCGCCCGAAACCGGGCTAGCCGAGATCAAGCGTAAACACATTGAACTGAAGCATGATTTACTTAGCTTGCTCAGTGCTAAAACCTTGCTCGAGTTAGAAGACCCACTGCGCATAGAAAACTTACGGCAAGAAATTCTTCAAATGGTCAATGAAAGAATCATGAAAAAAAATCGAGTAGAAGAAGTATTTATCACGGCTTTTGAATTAGAATAATATTGCCCGTTCTACACCATCCAATCCACTATACCTTCATCTTCTTTTCGTTGTTAGCCTAGCTATACTTGGTTTAGCAGGGCTACTGTTGCATCACATAGCGCCGCTGCATCAGCCACCGTATCGCTTTCGGCGATGATACGAACGATGGGCTCGGTGTTGGATGGGCGCAGGTGAATCCAGGGACATTCCAGCTTTCCATTAAGATAAAGTTTGGTACCATCTTGTACGGGATGGGCGTAGGCCTGTGGATATGCTAAACGCATAGCCGCAATAGCTGTTTGAATTTGGGCTGCGCTACAGGTGACCTTACGTTTTTCGATGTGATAGGTCGGTATGGCGTCTACTAAGGTGCTTAGCCCGCCGCGTATTTGGGCTAGGGCTTCCAAAACAATAGCTATACCTACGGCGGCGTCGCGACCCGGATCGACTTTGGTAAGGATTACTCCCCCGTTCCCTTCGCCACCAATTATAGCATCTTCCTCGAGCATTTTCTCTACTACATTGACTTCTCCTACAGGAGTGAGGACTACTGGACAATCGTTGTTGCGAGCTATATCAGAGACGATTTGAGAGGTGGAAAGAGTTGTGACTACCGGTCCACGTTGGCGTGTTGTTATGGCTTGTACTGCTAGGGCGAGAGTATAGTCTTCGCCGATTGCTATACCGTTTTCATCTACTAGGGCAACACGATCAGCGTCTGGGTCTGTGGCAAAACCGACAGTACAGCCATGCTCTCGCACTGCGGAGCCCAAGTCTACTAAATTTGCAGGGGTAGGCTCAGGCTCATGGGCGAAATCACCATTGGGCTCGGCGTGGATAAAAACGGCTTCCACGCCTAAATGGTCTAACAGCATGGGTAATACGATACCGCCGGTTCCATTGCATGGGTCTACAGCCACTTTGAGACCTGCAGCTCGGATCATCTCTATATCGATAATAGAAACAATACGATCAATATAGAATTGTTGAGTTTGGTCGGGGTTAATGGCTTGATAACTACCTGGGTTGCTTTGGCGGAACTGTTGATTTTCGAATAGAAGTTCGACGTGTTTACCCTGTTCCGCATTGAGGAAAATACCATCTGAGCGTATAAGTTTAAGGCCGTTCCAGGGGGCCGGATTATGGCTAGCAGTTACAATGATAGCCCCTTGGGCTTGCCGCTCAGTAACCATTAACTTGGCGGCTGGAGTGGGGCAGATTCCCAAGTCAAGTACATGGCAACCGGTAGCTTGTAAAGCGGTGGCGATTTGACTACAGAAGTCTTTTCCTGAAGGACGGGTATCACGTGCTATAATAACATGGTCACCTTCTTGTAGAGTTGTGCCAAAAGCGGCGGCAAAACGCTGTACTACACTATTTGTAAGGCTACGGCCAACTAAGCCGCGGATACCTGAGATGCTAACGATAAGTGGAGAGTCTTCGGTCATTATGGTCTTCCGGGTAAGCCGTGTAGAGTATAACGGGATATCTATCTTCTAATGCAAAGTATTGGATAAGGAGTAAAGCTAAAAAATCCGTGAATGGGGAGTTGAATGTTACTATTAGTCATTCTTCTGTTGGGTTTTCGGCGGTTTCTTCTGTTGGGTTTTCGGAGGTTTCTTCTGTTGGGTTTTCGGCTGTTTCTTCTGTTGGGTTTTCGGCGGTTTCTTCTGCTGGGTTTTCGGAAGAGGTATCGCTTGTATTGTCTGCTGTGTCGAGTGGTAAGCTTGGTATATTTCCTACTAGTTCAAGGTTAAGGTTAACCTGCGTAGTGTCACCGACGCTAATCGTTATGCTGCTTTGCTGACCCGAAAAGAGGAGGTTACCGTCTAAATCATAGCCTCTGATTATTAGAGTACGGTCTGTGCCCGGTGGGATGGCACCGATGGTTCCTTGGGCGGGCCCCAAAGCCGTGTAGGTGAGCTCTGTAGTAATTGTGCGCATTCCTGGCCCTTCTAAAATTGCTTCTATATGGCTAATTACGCGGGCTAAGGGTTTAGATAAGGGCAGATAAAGGCTTATAGCTGTATTATCCTTAATTTGACGGTTAGCTGGATCGTAGGGATTATCTCGTTCCAATGCTCCGCAGGCAATAAATCCAAAGACCACCAGCGGCCAGAGTAAAGACCGGGCATAGCGATTCAAGCGTTGCACTGGGATTGCTAAATATGTTATAAAGAGGTGGGCGAGGTTATTACAGGTCATAGACATTTTCCGAGCTACACAGTAGTGGCAATGGATCTGAATGCTTCTAATGTAAAAGGAAATAGATATTTGTTCCACTGGGAAAACATCTTAAAAGCATTTCTTGACGAAGCGTGTTAGTTGGTTGATCTACTGTGGTACTTAAGCATTCTGTAAGGCCGTAGCGTATTTGGTGTGTTCTTTCCTTGACAGCGGTGGGGGTTGGGCCTATCGTTTTTTTCTTATGAAAAGATTATTATTTGGAATTTGTATGGTAGGATTGATATCCTGCATAGGGCCTTTCAAGCGCACATCGCGACTTGCCCCGTTAAATCTACAAATAGATGTTGAGGCCGAAACAGCCAAAGCATACCTGACTTGGCGTCGGGCCGTGCGCCAAGATTTTTTGTACTACGAAGTTCAGCGCGCTAGTAACCGGGCATTGGATCCAAATTTTACAACCTTGGCACGGATTGAAGCGAGTTATGATACGACCCTGGTTGACGTTGGCTTACAGGGAGATACCCGCTATCGTTATAAGATTTTGAGCCATTATGGTAAAAAGGACAAGATCCGCCATACATTGAGTTCTCTATCAGTAGCTGGAGGTTTACACCATTTTGTCGAGGCTTGGGATTTACCCGCAGGTTTTTTGCCTACTCGTTTAGTGGCAATGTTGGATGGTGTGATTTGTGTGGTGGGGGCAGGGAGTGGTGAGGTTGCGCGTTTTTCGCTGGATGGTAAAGCGCTAGAATCTTGGGTTTTTAGCACAGCCGCACCGTCTTGCCTGGAAACGGCGACTTTGGATGGTCCTGGTTTGGCTTTGGATAGTCAGCAAAATTTGTATGTAGTATATAATATCCAGGAGGAAGATAAGCCGCCGCAAGGATATTGGACCAAATTTGCGGCGGATGGTAGTCATCAATGGGAACGGCCTTTGGAGGGACTTTTCGTCCGTCATATTGCTATCAGTCCTGCGGATCAAATTTTTATAGAAAGTATTAGCCAACTGCATCAATTCAATGCTATTGGTGAGCGTCAGGATCAATTTCATGTACCGCCGTTGTTGGTTTCTAGTCTGGGGTTTTGGCGAGATCATTTTGCCGCCTTAGTAGAGCCTCTTAGTGTTTCCGCAGTTGGCTGGCAGTCGCCACGCTTGCTAATTTATGATGAGGCTAACCGTACGGATGTGCATTTGGAAATAGGTCGTGATCCGTCGTCGCCTGAGGATCGTGGTAGCGGTTTGCTTCAACGCCCCAGTGATTTTGTTTTTGAGTCATCGGGTGAGCGTGTTTTTGTAGTCAATGCAGGCGCTGGTCGTATAGAAGTCTTTCGTCAGGGAAAATTCCTTACCCGTTGGGGTTTGGAAGGGCAGGAAGCGGGGGCGTTTCGTTTGAGTGGAGAGGCTACAGTAGTTGACAATATTCGTACGGGTAGCACAGTGCAACGTCAATGTATTGCTGGTGGTATTACTTACGGTCCTCAAGGCTATATCTATGTAGCCGATACTTTTAATAACCGCATTCAAAAATTCCAACCATGAAGTCGCTGTTTTTGTGTTTAGTAACGGCCTTAAAAATCACATTTAAATATTACATGGCTTTATATCGCATAGTGCAATTATGCCGATTAAACGCTTTTCTAGGTGCACTGGTATTGTTGGTGGTTTTGGGGCCAGTCGGGCAGTTGTTGGCCAAAGAAGGCTACAATGTGTGGGCCAAGGAACAGATCCGCTTTCTGCATAGTAAAGTGCAGCGTGATGCCTATAACCCCAAATTGCGGGTTTTAATGGCTAATGCTTATTACAAAGATGGACAAAATATAAGAGCAGAAAAACATTTGCTCAAAGCCCTAGAACTACAGCCTGGTTTTGCCGAGGCTCATTGTAATCTGGGCGTTATTTTGCAGGCACAATCACGCTTGACCGAAGCAAAGCATCATTACCAAAAGGCTCTAGAAGCTGATTCTATCATGGTAGAGGCATTAGCAGGTTTGGGAACTTTGTTGTGCCGCACCAGCCAACAGAAAAAAGGCTTTGCTTTGCTAGAGAAAGCTTTGTTATTAGATCCGGAGCGTTCAAATGCACGTTTCAATCTGGCTGTAGCTTATCATAAAACCGAGGACTATCTCAAAGCGGCTAGCCATTTTAAGGCTTTGCTTGCATATAACATGGTCTATCCAGGAGCTAAGCAGGCATTAGCTCGGGCGTATTATAGTCATGGATTAGTTTTATTGCAGGCCAAGCAATTTGAGATGGCATTGAGTTTTTTCGACAAAATGGAAGAAAATGAGGTTCATGATCAAAATGTACAGTATGCACGGGGATTAGCCTATTTGTCATTGGAGCAATTTAAGGAAGCCGAAATAGCTTTTAAAGAAACGGTACGTTTACAGCCTGACCATGTACCTGCACTCCATAATTTGGCGACACTTTATGATCATCTGGATAGAGTTGATGAGGCTAGGACCTATTATTTGCGCGTTGGTGCTCTAGCACCCCATTTACATACGATTGAGGCGGCTCGGAATGCCCAATTTGGTATTGATTATCTGATAAAATAAAGAAGGGTTACAAGTTCTGTTAGGGCTAATTTTAGGGTGATATTATTACCTGTCTTGTTTGACTTTTATTTGTTTTTTATTAGCTTATAGGGCTCTGTTTTGTTATAAACCGTATTGTGCTATGAAGTTATCAGGGGAATTAGAATGGGCTGCTGAGAACTACACCCCTTTCTTCACAAAATTTGTGTGACGGCGAGCTGCATGTTGGGGATTTGCTCGGGCGGGCTCGCTTTTTTCGTGTCCCCTGTAGGTGCTTTAACCGTAAGGATTGAAAATGCCCAAGGAAGAAGCGATTGAAGTTCAGGCCGTGGTTAAGGAAGCTTTGCCCAACGGCTTCTTCAAGGTCGAAATGGAAAACGGTCATAAAGTTCTGGCTCATGTCTCGGGCAAGATGCGGAAGTTTTATATCCGCGTATTGCCGGGTGATCAGGTGACAGTAGCGCTTTCGCCCTACGACTTGACTCGGGGACGCATTACCTTCCGCAATCGCTAAAGATGGCTCAGTACAAAGCCTGGCCTTTCCAAGAAGCGCGCCAGATTATTAAGCAACGTGCCCCCAAAGGGGATTGTCCAGTGTTGCTTGAGACCGGTTTTGGGCCTAGTGGCTTGCCCCATATTGGTACTTTTGCCGAAGTAGCACGCACTACTTGGGTACGTCAGGCTTTTACCATAGAGACGGGTCTGCCGGCACGCCTGCAAGCTTTTAGCGACGATATGGATGGCTTGCGCAAAGTGCCTCTTAATTTGCCCAATCCCGAGATGCTGGGAACCCACTTGGGCAAACCGTTACATATGATTCCTGATCCTTTTGGGTGCTGTGATAGTTTCAGTGGCCATATGAACAACAAGCTTAAAGAGTTTCTCGACACCTACGGATTTGATTACGAATTCCAAAGTTCGGCTGAGGCCTACAAGCGCGGTGATTTTGATGCCGGCTTAAGTGTGCTGTTGGATAAAGTTGAGGCGGTATGTGGTTTAATTTTACCGACACTGCGTCCGGAGAACCGCCAGGGGTGGTCGCCTTTTATGCCAATCTGTCCATCGTGTAGTTCGGTATATGCAACGCGTGTTACGGCTTATCATCCAGACCGCCAGACATTGGATTTTGTCTGCGATGGTCAGGTAGGTGAGGTTAATGGGTGCGGTAATGCCGCCGAGATTTCGGTGTTGGGGGGGCAAGTCAAGGTGGGGTGGAAGGTTGATTGGGCCTTGCGTTGGTTTACCTACCAGGTGGACTATGAGATGTACGGTAAAGACTTGATTGAATCAGCTAAACTATCTTCTAAAATTGTACGTTTGATGGGTCGCCAACCACCGGTGGGTTTAACCTACGAGTTGTTTTTAGACGAAGAAGGGCGCAAGATCTCCAAGAGTGTCGGTAAAGGTCTAACGGTGGATGCATGGGTCGAATACGCGCCGATTGAATCGTTACTTTACTATATTTATCAGAATCCTAAGCGGGCGCGGCGGCTGTATTGGGATATTGTTCCTAAATGTGTCGATGATTATCTGGAGGCCTTGCGTCGTTATCCGGAGATCGAAGAAGATAAAAGGCCGGAAAAAGATGTGTGGCATATTTATAATGCGGGCCAAGATGTACCTATTTATGATGCCCAGGTGAATTTTTCGGTGGTGAATAATTTAATATCGGCATTGGGAGCGGATTCGGCCGATCTATTATTGGACTACCTTGAACGCTACGACGAGCGTGTACATCAATATCGTAATGTGGTAGATGCATTGGTGGATAAAGGCCTCAATTATTACCGCGAATTCGTCAAAAAAGAATACCGTACTCCTGATGCAGGTGAGATCAAACTTTTACGGACACTACGTGACCAGTTGGCTATTGTTACAACCCAGGATGAAGCGGAATTGCAGGCTATTCCCTTTGAGGTAGCACGTCAGGGGGGATATGAACCTCGTGATTTTTTCAAGCTAATCTATCAAGTGTTACTAGGGCAGGAGCGTGGCCCGCGTTTTGGGTCGTTTGTCCGATTAATAGGTAAAGAGCGTGCCTTGGCGATGTTGGATGAACGCTTGAAGTTGGTAATGTAAACAGAATTAACCGTTAATAATATTTTAGTAGAAACCCCGTCAGAATATATTATATCTGGCGGGGTTTCCGTTTAATTAATGGTGTGGTCAGTGATTTATAGGCAGTGAAATTTTATTAGCTTAAATTGCTATCCTTGAGCTCCATTACACTAAACCAACAGAATACGATCTGTGAATCAACAACAAGATCTCTTCGCCCATCTATTACCTGATAAGGAGCCGCGACATGTTAAACGGCTTCAAAAAGTTCAGGTTGGTTTGCCCGAAAACCTTTATCTGGGTACAACCAGCTGGGCTAATGAGGATTGGCAAGGGCTAGTATATCCTGATGGGTGTCCGACTAAGGATTATATTGAACATTATAGTCGTGCTTTTCGGGCTGTGGAGATAGATTCAACTTGGTATCGCATACCAAGCGAACGTGCCATTGATAGTTGGTTGGAACGGACACCAGAAGATTTTATTTTTAGTGCCAAAGTACCACGTGTAGTATCGCATGAGAAAGTATTGATAGACTGTCTGCCGGAGATGAACCAGTTTATTGCGGTAATGCGGCGTCTGGGTAATCGTCTGGGCCCACTATTAATGCAGTTTGGCTATGTGGCTCGTGGCAAGGATGTTCATGAAAATGAATATGGCAGTGATTTTCGCCGACGCTTGGCAGGCTTTTTACCTAATCTGCCTACCGATGAGATGCGTTTTGCGGTGGAGGTACGTAATGCTCGTTGGATCCGACCGGAATTACTAGATTTGCTTAGAGCACATAATGTAGCATTGGTACTCAATTGCTATTATACCATGCCAGATATTGCCACATTAAGGCGGTGGTTAGACCCGGTCAGTGCTGATTTTTTATACCTGCGTTTTTTAGGTGATCGTAAGAAAATGGACGAGTATGTCGAACAGATGATGCAGACGGGTTGTAAGGAACGTCATTGGGATACTTTAGTGTTGGATCGCCAGCAAGAACTGCAGCATTGGGCCAAACATACCAAAGAATTGAGTACGATTCAGAAGGAAATGCCGGTATTTGCATTTTTTAATAACCACTATGCTGGATATGCACCGGGTTCGTTGGGCATTTTTGCACGTGCATGGAAAGAATAGTATACAAAATATTTTTCTGAATTTAAGAAATCAGTCTGGAAATTACGTGTAATTCAATATTGCACACTAGGCTTAAGAGATGTCGTCAACCGATATTGCATATCATCAAGATGTGGTACTCACTACCATAAAAGCGCGGGATATTTTACCGGAGACAGTCTGGTTGCCATAGCGTGAAGCTTCAACAACAAAATGATTATGCCAGAATAGAGCTAAGCGTTCACGCAGTTCGCCATGAGCGATGTCGTTAAACCATTGACTGCGATATTCCTGTAACCCCCGATTTGCGGTGTGAGATCAACGGCTATAAATCTACCTTTCAATAGCTCGCCGTTGTGTCCTGTTCTGGTGCTGCTATTAGTGGCAGATATGAGGGAAAGATTTGCGGAAAACTACGCCCATTAGTTTTTTGGCGGGTAGCTGCGTCAATATAACAGACGCTGAAGGCACGGCGTGGTTGGTTGGTGCTATTGGTTTCTGAACGATGTAAAGTCCAGTTATGCAAAAGGACAACTTCGCCTGGTTCCATTTCGAGGTAAAGGCGTTTTTTATCCGGTGCATATTGAGCTCGTTCATCGGCGTCGAGTAGATCACCTGTTTTGGGGAGTAGGTTTTTGTGAGAGCCCGGAATAATTTGCAGGCAGCCATTGGCCACTGTAGTTGCATCAAGGGCGGTCCAGATAGTGATTTTTGGAGGTATACTCAGTTGCCAGCCACCGGCACCATCCTGGTGCCAATTGATGACCACACCCTGTGCGGCTGGTTTATTAAAAAACATAGCACGAAAAATGGCAATTTGTGGACCGATAATTTGCTGGGTAATATCGGCAAAAAGGCTATGTTGCAAATAGGCTAGAAAGAGTGGATCTTGTTCTAGATCTTGGATTTTTCGGTATTTGAGAGAAGAACCTTTGAATTCTTTGGTTTGGTGTGCTAAGGTGTCATTGCCAGCCGAGGGACATAACTGCATCAGCATATTTTCATAGTGAATATCACCTAACATAATAGCATCGATGCGTTGGCATAAGGCGTCGATTTGTTCCTTTGCAACAACCCGCCCTAGGCGCACATAGCCATTTTCTTGGTATGCTTCTAATTCGTCCTTGCCAAATGTGGGAGGATGTAATTCAACCATGACAAAAGCCTTTTCTAAGGTAGAATTTTTGTAATTAAAGATTTATGTGAAAGTAAAAAGAATAACGAATAAAAGCTACATGCACTTAAATAGGTACAGAATTGTTATATTATATTGAGATCAGGAGGTTATCCCAATGTATATGATATTCTCTTTATATGGCGATTAAGTACTGCTAATTATTTTAGTAAAATGTATTGTGGTACAGCATAAAATAATTATATATACTTATATGACTTAAACTAAGGTGTAGAGGTTCCCAAGGCATGATAAGGCTTACGTGAATAGGTGAGGTGAAAATTATGACGCCATTTGAACAGGCGATAAATGAAATCGATGTTTATGGCTTTACTCTGATTCCAGATGTGTTGGCGCCTGAACAGCTTGAACCCCTTAAACAGGCCCTGATTCAAAGTGCACAAAGAGTGGGTGAAGATGGCTATGAAAATCGGGGTGGTACGTCTCTATTGGTACGTAATTTACCGACCTTAGATCCTATTTTTTTCCAAATTATGGATCATCCAGTGATATTGCCGATTCTTGAATATTTTCTGGATCAGACGTTAATTCTGGGTAGTCTAAGTGCGCGGATTGTTCGGCCTGGCGATGGATTGCAAAATTTCCACAGTGATATCCCAGCACATATGCTTAATCCGGTATCACCGGTAATGATGAATACGGTCTGGCCACTAGTAGATTTTAATCCTACCATAGGTGGTACGCGGATCGTTCCCGGTTCGCACAAAAGTGGCTATGATGGGCCACCAGCTGGCTTTGTGGTTAAACACGCTTTTCAACCAAAATGTAAGGCGGGTAGTGTACTTCTTTTTAATGGCCAATGCTGGCATGCTGGTGGGGCCAATAACACCGAGCATAATCGCTATGCAGTTTTTGCTCACTATCGTAAATCGATGTTAATGTTTCAGCTTGATCCACATGATAATTTTCCTGATGCGTGGTTTGCAAAACTTAATCCACGTCAACGTGAATTGTTGCGTATGCAGCAAGGCTTAAGAGCTTTGCATGCGGCAGACGGTCATTTTGAGCAAATACTAAAAGAAGAACCGAAGTAGAGTTAACGGTTGAAGATTTGGGTGAACTATTGGTGCAGATATAGTGAGGTGATTTATATCACAGTGGGTCAAATTAGTTATTAAGTATATTATATTTGAATTCTCTTTTCCAAGAAATTTTTTTATGCGATTATGTGGAAAATTAATTTTTTTACTGCTTATAGTGAGTTTTACGGATGTTATTGCTCATCAAGTTCGTATAAGAGTAGATGAATTTGCTACGGAAGAGTCCTTTGACATATTTCGTTTGTTTGTTGATGACAATCTTTGGTTAGAATGTTCTGGGGCTTTTGCAAGTGCAGATCCAGAAATACTGCAGGCAGTATGTGATTCACCATATCTTTTTTTGGATAACTCATCTTCTATTGATGGGTGGTCCAATTGGTTTAATGCTGATAAGCTGTCCTGGACATTAATAACCGACGATTCGCAAACGGAAGAAGGGTTTTTCATCAGTGTAGAGGCGAATGAAGATGGCATCTTAAGTACCTATACGATCACCGATGGGGACCGTAATGATCTTAACGTCAGAGAGCCATATGATAATGATCTTTATATCGGTGAAACAATTTATATGGACCCAGATTATTTGCTACTATCACCAATTGTTTGGGCCGATAGGGCATACCAACTAGGCCAATTGGTACCAGTACAGACTACCGATGCACAGCGTCAGGACCATTATGACCGGGTGTTAAATGCACCAGATGCACATGAAGAATTTTTTTCAATAGTTGAAGAGCTAGAAATACCTGATACAGGGTACAATCCTCCTGGAGAGGGTGATTTTGAAGAAGCCATTGTTTGGGCCGATAGGGCATATCAGCTGAATGATAACCGCACAGAACTAGTAAATATCACAAATGCACAGCGTCAGGACCATTATGATTGGGTGTTAAATGCATCGGATCCACATGAAGAATTTTTATCCATTGCTCAGGAATTAGGCTATGAACTCATTGGAGGACCTTTATGGGATGAGGATCCAGACTTTATTCATCCAGTCAGGTCAATGTTAGACTATGCTACAGGAGATGGACAAGAAGTAGGTATTGTTTTTACCGATGCTAACCTGGAAGCTGCTGTCCGTAGTCAACTTGGTGTATTTGATGAGCCGCTCTATGCTGAGGATGTGGCTGAGGTGGAAGTGCTTGAGCTTAGGGAAAGGGATATTAGAGCGTTGGTAGGGCTTGAAGTATTCACAGGTCTTAGATATTTGGATTTGATTGGTAATGAAATCAATGATGTATCTCTGTTGTCTTCTTTGCCGCAATTGGAGGAGCTGTTTTTAAATGGAAATAATATCAGTGATATCTCATCGTTGTTTTCATTGACGCGTTTGCGCCTTCTCGATTTGGGTGGAAATAATATCAGTGATATCTCATCGTTGTCTTTATTGACGCAGTTGGAAGAGCTTTTTTTATATAACAATGATATCAGCGATATCTCATCGTTGTCTTCATTGACGCATTTGCACCTTCTCGATTTGAGTGGAAATCACTTCAGTAATGTATCTAGGTTATCTTCTTTGCAGCAATTGGAGGAACTGTTTTTGGCAGAGAATGTAATCAGTGATGTATCTCCGTTGTCTGCATTAACACAGTTGGAGGAACTTTTTTTAAATGGAAATAATATCAGTGATATCTCATCGTTGTCTTCATTGACGCGTTTGCGCCTTCTCGATTTGGGTAGGAATGATATCAGTGATATCTCATCGTTGTCCTTATTGACGCAGTTGGAAGAGCTTTTTTTGTATAACAATGATATCAGTGTGATTCCTTCATTATCTGCATTGACACGACTAGTCAATATAGATTTGAGTGGAAATCGCCGCAGTGAAGAGGAACTTCTCTCTGGTAGTATTCTTCCTAGTGAACCCTCGCCTCAAGCAGGCTACCAAGCGCGTATACTTGTAGAAGAATTTGCTACGGAACGCCGCTATGATATTTTTCGTTTATTTGCTGATGGTGAGTTGTTGTTAGAATGTTCGGGACAGGTCAATACTTTTGAGCCTTCGGCTTTGGCGTCAAAATGTACTGCTGCGGACCTTTTTTTGGATGATTTGTCGATTGGTGAATGGACAAATTGGTTTGTGGCAGATGAGCTATCATGGACGTTTACCAGTGATGAATCCAATCATGATACAGGTTTTAATATCATTGTTGAAGCAACCCCGATTGGACAAGATAGCATTCCTAATAACTATACGATAACTGATGGGCCAGGAAATTATACGGATGGTCTTGATATTAATGGATCGATTATACTGGGTACTGGTGCTGTAATAGATCCATCTGGAAATGATGTTTCTATGGGTAGTCAAGCGCCGTATATCTGGTCCGGTAGTGCATCTGTGCTACGTGCTGGTGATTATATTCAGGTTCGCTTTGACGAGGCAGGAGCTCCACCAGAAGGGATAGAAATTCATCTTATAACTGGCCTTGGGGCGCCGCCAATTCTAACGCAAGTTGCAAGTGGGACAACAGATGAATTCGAATTTATTTTACAAGAAGACTTAGGCAGTGTTACGGTATATGCGTATGCCTTTGATCCCATTCATGGAGAGCATCTTACAGGAATTGGTGCTTTGGCTCCGCCGCCTTCAATAACAGTTCTCCAGGCGGACAATAACAAAACGTTAGATCCATATGATCAGATTGAACTTTTTTATTCGGAGCCACCTTCAGAAGTAAGTGTCGGGTTACTTTTTTATGAAAACCCAGAGGTGGTTGCTGGGAATTATTTAGGCAGTCATAGGGCAGACCAAGCACAAGAAGGTGTACAGCAGCGATTTATTTTCACGTTAACCTATGAAGATTTAGTTGATTTAGAAGGACAAGAGATTCATTTAGAGACTGGTGGGTTCAGAGTCGCACTTGGCTATCAAGTTGAAGGTGAATTAGTCTTGGGTAACTGGCAAAGTGGGTATGGTGTTGGAGACCTAGGTCCCTATTATGTGGGAGACTTATCAGCGGTAGTGGATGAGACGGGTAATCAGACCCCGTTTGCCAGAGGGCAAACGATATCTATTGTGGAAAATGAAGCACAAACTATCCAACTAGTGGGCAGCGATGCCGACGGAGACGACTTGATTTATGCATTGGTCCGTGAACCATTACATGGCAGTGCAAGTTTGATCGGTTCGGTGGTGACTTATGTTCCGATACCGGGTTACGATGGTAGTGATAGCTTCACTTATACAGTATCTGATGGTACTGCATTATCTCCTTCTGCAACCGTAGCTATAACCATTAATGGTGTTAATGAGCCACCGCTAGCTGATGATAAAGTAGTAACTGTTTTAGAGGATGAAACACAGACTATAGTCTTGTCGGGGGCTGATGCGGATGGTGATGTGTTAACCTATGCATTGATAACGGAACCTACCCATGGTACTGTGATATTAATTGACTCTGTGGTGACTTATGTACCGGCACCAGAGTACCATGGTGTTGATGAATTTACTTTTTCTGTGTCGGATGGTATTGTAGCAACTACAGCGACGGTCTCTATTTCTATAGTGGCTGTTAATGATAAACCAAATGTTGAGGATGTTGTTATTTCCGGATTAGAAGATGAGGTAATTATTCTGACGTTAGCAGCAACAGATATCGATAGTGAGTCGCTGACCTACTTAATTGATGTGAATCAGACAGCCGGTCAGGCTATCTTAAAAGATTCCGTAGTTGTTTTTACGCCGGCGCTAGATTTTGTAGGCCGGGATAGCTTTAGCTATCGTGCGCTAGATGGACAAGTAATTTCCGCTAGTGCTAAGGTATTTATAGATCTGGAACCGGTTGAAGATGCGCCTCGGGTTGAAGCATTATTTTCTGTAGGTAACGTTGATGAAACACAGATTGTTGTTTTGGTTGGTGAGGATCCAGATGCTGATGAAATCTCATTTATTTTAACCGGTCAACCAGCCCATGGAGACATTACGTTGAATGGTTCCATTTTAGCTTATGTACCTGATGTAGGCTTTATTGGGACAGATACTATAAGTTATCTGGCTAACGATGGTAAATTGGTGTCAACGGTGGCGGATATTACGTTTGCGGTAGGGGTAGAGGTAGATACGTCTGATGTTATTACAGTTATTGATTCTACAGCAGAATTATTATCTATTTCGCCTAATGTAATTGATTTTGGCCAGGTGCGATTGGGGCGCAACAAAGAGGCATCCGTACTGATTGTTAATAATACAGCGTCGCGCATTCGTTTACTTAATCTAGCGACTTCTAATTCGACGATCCAGATCGATAAAGTTATTATTTACGACGACGAAGGTAAGATTGTATCAGAAAGCACTGACGTCAGTGATATTATAAGCCTAAATGCACAACAAGAAGTGGCAATCAATGTGATTTTTCGGCCTACGGTAACAGGGGTTTTGGATGAGCTATTTATATTTAGTACAACGGCAACTGATTTTGAAACGGTAGAAATTCCGTTGCGTGGGGTTGCGGCAAGTACTAATGAACAGGCGGTCATAAGTTCGCCGCTTAACTCTCTTGATTTTGGCGAAGTAGTGTTGGGAGAAGTTCACTTACTCAACTTGCCTATTCACAACGATGGTAATGTGGTTCTAAATGTCTTTAATGCCATTAGCGATAATTTACAAGTCCGCATTGCCCCCAAAAACTTTACGGTTCAGCCGGGTCAATCAAAGGTGCTTGAAATACAGTTGATTCCATTGCCCCGTAAACCGCTAGCTGGTGAGCTTACGTTCAATAGTGACGATGCGACTACATCTCGTTTTGTGGTTCCTTGGCTCGCATCTCTGGAACAGGCCGCTTTTTTGGGTATTGCGCAGAGCCTTCCGGTAAGTGGAGAAATACTAGTTGATACGGAGACGCAACTGCAATTGGTTTTTGATGAGCCATTATTTCAACGAGGTCGTTATGTAGGACTTGATATTGCCTTGTTTCCCCGTCCTTTATCTGGGGAATTATTAGATAAATATGAGTTACGGGGTGATGGTCGTACCGTCGTATTTCCGGTAGAATTGGCAGAAGCAACAGATTACAGATTAGTGATTTTCAGTGCCTCATCAGCCCAAGGTGCAGAACTATTTGAACCAATAGAATATGCGTTTACTACCGGTAATTCATTTCAGCCAAAAGGACAACTAGCCGGTAGTATTGCAACGGACTCAGTGGATAAAGACGCACTTATTGGCGGTTTTGTCTCGGTTTTTGATACGGATAAACAACTAGTAGCACAGGAACCTTTGGCAGCCGATGGAAGTTTTGTGGTAGAAGATCTGCCAGTTGGTGATTATCAACTGGTAACGAAAGTGGATTTTAGTGATGGGACAACTGTGGAGATTGCTTACGACGGGGACGCAAATGGGACAACGGACATAATTACCATAGATGCAACTAACTTAGATATTACAGAGCCTGTAATAGTAGATTTTATCGAAAAAGAAATTACTGCTCCCACCAATGCATTGCGCAATTCGATATTTAATCTTGATCTAGATCATACGAAGGATAATCAAGCGCTAGAGTCGATATCCATAACTAGCGGTGATGAATTTCAGGTCAGTGTATATGGTAACAGTTTGACCGGCTTGACGGGTTATGTACTAGCGGTTGATTATGATCCGACACAGGTACAATTGATTCGCGTTGATGGAGAGCGCAGCAGCGAAGGTCGTAATGTGCTCAAAACAGGCACCGGTTTACCTGTGTTTATCGCTGCCACTTTAGATACTGCTTCCAATGATATCGGCCCTGCTGGCAACGTATCCACCTCTGCCGTAGCACGTTTTGGTGGTGCTTTATTGGCACCGAATGAGACGGAGGCATTGGATGGTAGCGGCTTGCTGGCAGTTTATCGCTTCCAAGCTCTGGAGGATTTTACCGGAGCAACATCAATTGTTTTATCAGAAGTAATTCAACGTAGCTTTGCTGCAGAAAATACCCTCAGCCTTGCAGTAGAAGCGATAATAAAAGTAGAAGACCAGAGCCCACAAGCTGGTGGAGAAGAAGGAGAGGCTAATACCTTGCCCGCGGGGCCTATTTCATTGGATGGGAATAGCTCTGAAAATGATCAGGAACAGCGTATAATTTCAGGTGCTGCCTCTGGAGCAGTATATGAATTGCAGTTAAATATTGTTGCTGCGCCTGAAATCAGTGGTTGGTCGGCAACAATCGAATTTGATCCTGAGCAGGTTCAGATTGTAAATGGTAGCTTTGCGGCTAGTGGATTTATTCCTGGTTTATTGGCTTTGACCTCTAGCGCTGAAAATACTTTTGAGCTAGGAGGAACCGTATTGGGTACTAATGCATCTAATTCTGGCGATGCAACCCTAGGGAGTTTTTCTGTAGAGCTTTTGGAGGGCTTTAGCGAAGAGACGACGGTGCGTATTGTTGAAGTCCAATTGCGCTTGGCTGCTGGTGGTTCTGAGACGCTAGACGTGTATTCTGAACTAGTAATTAATGTTGATGTAGAGCCGTCCCTATTAGGGGATTTTGATGGGGATGGGTTTGTCGATTATGAAGATTTCTTTATCTTTGCCAATTTTTTTGGTGGTACCGATCCCGTTGCCGATTTTGATGGGGATGGGTTTGTTAGTTATCCAGATCTCTTTATCTTTGCCGATCAATTTGGCAAGGAAGAGCGGGCTAAATTGATTGCTCTAGCCGTAGAATATCTTGGTTTGCCACAGGTAGCTAGGCTAGGACATAATTACCCCAATCCATTTAATGCCGGGACGACCATTCCGTATATGGTTGGTATAGATGGTCCGGTTACGATCCAGTTATATGATATAGCCGGACAATTGGTCCGTACGTTAGTAGATCAGGACCAGGCCAAAGGCTATTATCAGGCTACTTGGGACGGTACTGATGAACAAGGGATGACAGTATCTACGGGCATCTATTTAGTACAATTACAAAGTCATTACCATAATGCTATACGGAAGATTACCTTAATAAAATAGGAATCTCGAAAAAATAAAAAGGAACGACTCTTTACTATGAGAAAATCGCTAGTAAGATGTCGTTTTTTTTGAGTGGTACGGTCGTGCTTGTAGGGGTTATGTTTTATGTCATCTGGTAATTAGGGTAAGAGCGTAATTACCAGATGACTTACTATTACAAAAAACGAATAAAAACCTATATTATTTGTATGCTTTCAGCTATGTTTAATTACTAATAAAGTTTTGATTATTAAAAAATATTAGAGGCCGATTATGACTACTATCCAAGAGAATGTACAAGAATATTATGGCAAAGAGCTGCAAAGCTCTAATGATTTACAAACCAATGCGTGCTGTGATGCTGTTTCTCCTAAGAAATATATTAGAGCGGCGTTGACCAATGTTCATGATGAAGTTCTTAGTAAGTATTATGGTTGCGGCTTGACTATCCCGACTACTCTAGACGGGCTTCATGTGGTTGATCTTGGTTCCGGCAGTGGGCGAGATTGTTACTTATTATCACAGCTTGTTGGCCCAGAGGGTTCCGTTACAGGCGTTGATATGACTGAGGCGCAACTTAATGTAGCCCAAAGTCATGAAGAATATCATCGTTTACAGTTTGGTTTTACCAAGAAAAACACAGAATTCCTTAAGGGCGATATCGAAAAATTGCTTGACTTAGGTTTAGCAGAAAAAAGTAAAGATCTTATTGTTTCTAATTGTGTAATAAACTTGGCGCAAGATAAAAGAGCCGTTCTGCAAGGGGCTTATGCTTTGCTTAAAGAAGGGGGTGAACTCTATTTTTCTGATGTGTACAGTGATAGAAGAATTCCTGAAGATCTTACTAAAGACCCTGTTCTATATGGGGAATGTTTGAGTGGTGCATTGTATTGGAATGATTTTCTCAATTTGGCCAAAGCGGTAGGCTTTGTTGATCCAAGAGCGGTAGAATCAAAGCCGATTACTATTGAGAACTAAGATTTACAGGAAAAGGTTGGTAATATTCAATTTTACTCGGTTACCTACAGACTATTTAAGCTAGAAAACTTAGAGCCTGATTGTGAAGATTATGGTCAGGCGATTAGATACAGGGGGACGATATCTGCAATGCCGGATACCTTCCAATTGGATGATCACCATTTTTTTGAAAAGGGTAGGATTGAAAAAGTGTGTGGTAATACCTATATGATGCTGCACAATACGAGGCTAAGAACCCATTTTGATTTTTGGGGCGACCTAGAAACTCATTACGGGATTTTTGAAGGGTGTGGTGGTGCAGCTCCATTCAATACCAATGTGGCTGATGCTGATGGAGCTCAGCCGATGGCTTGTTGTTAATAATAGGCTGTTATTGTATATACTGTATGCCCGGAATACATAGAGTTGGGTCTCGGTGATGCGGTATAATATCTCAGATTGATTTACTAAAAAAGAATAAATGTATAAACAAAAAAATCTTATTTTTCAGGTACTGCTTATAGCTAATGTGGCCTGGGCACATGATTCGCAACAGCTGCTATCTCCCTTTGTCGGTACGCCGCCGATAATTGATGGTGATTTGGCTGATTGGGATCGGTCTACTTTTATAGATGTTACCCCGACCAATGGCGTATTTGATGGCTCGTCTGCTAAAACGAAAGATGCCGCTGATTTTAGTTTTTCATTTGGCGTAGCTAATGACGAAGAGTACTTGTATGTAGCGGTACATATTACCGACGATGTACTGGTATTGGATACGAATCCTGATCCAGAGGATAAAGCAGCGCGAGCGTGGATGGACGATGCGGTGGAGATTTTCTTGGATGGCGACCATAGCCATAGTCCAGATGCACGTGATTCGGACGGTGTGGAATTTAAAACAGGTGGTGAGTTTTCTGTAGTTGCTAATGGTGCTGTTACTAGTAAGATGAGTGGTGTGCCGTTAACAAATGGTGATCCGAATTTTTGGATATCGCAAGGAAGTTATGGTGCTGCTCCCGGGGCTGCTTACCAAAGTCCTTGGGATACGGAACAGCAAGAGTTTTTTATTGAAGCACGCTTTCATTACCGCATTATGGGGGAACAGGTTGGTCCTGGTAGTACAATTGGTTTTACCGTAAGTGCGCATGATGACGATGATGGGGGGGATCGGGATGCGGCGCTTTATTGGAAAGGGGTAGGGCGTAATAGTTGGAAGGATGAAGGCGGATGGGGAGATCTGATTCTTTCTGAGTCACCTTCTACGGTGGTGGAACGGGTACCCTATGGTACTTTAAAGTCTCGACTAGATTGAAGCTTTGCTCTACAGTCCAGTGCCTATGAGTCGTTCAAGGTAGATTAATTGATCAATATGCTATGTCTTCTATGGCATGGCTGATCGACGGCTTATTGACATTTTTAAACGTTATGAAGTAATGTTATTGTCGATAAAATACTCATACATCTTCTGGTTTTTACGTCCTCGTGCATAATCCAATGCTGTCCATCCTACCTCGTCGCGTAAAGCATGATCAGCACCACGTTCCAACAACGTATGAACAAAGGTTTTAAGGCCGTAAGCCGCCTGCGCAAACAATTCACACACCTCTGCCTCAGTTGTTGCTACAGCACCTGCATCTATAAGTGTTTGGGCGATATCGGTGTACCCCCTATAGGGCTAGCGTTAAATATTGTGTCCATTGCGGGCAGCAATATGCAAGGGACGCTCAGGCAGACTGCAGGAGCATCCATCCCAGCCGATGCAATGGACATCGACGCCATAGCTTACTAGCTGACGAACTAATTCAACATTACCATGTTGAGCTGCAACCCACAATGGACTCCGGGGCCGTTCTAAGTAAACAAGTTGTGGTGTTTGTTCAAGTAATTCAAGGGCAGCTTGTGTCCGGCGGCGTTCAACTGCCCGGACAAATCGATTCATTACGGATTTAATGTTCATATTGTGCTGATTCCTGGGGCTGGATAATAGTTGCCAGATCAAAAGACCGTAAGCTATCTGAGTAATTACTGTCTAATTTTGTAGTACTAGGGTTAAGGCAATGGTTCATTTTGTGAAGATTATATCTTCTCCTGTTGCTGAAGCGATATCTACTAGGACGCGCGCGACTTCTTCGGGAGCAGCTAGGTTGGGCATAGCAGCTTCGACGGCTGCGGTGGGGGATTGGCCTTGAAGTTCGGCTATTTCGGCAATGGCGCGTAATTTTAGTGGAGTAGCTAGTTCATTAGGGCAGACAACGTGGACACGGATATTTAATGGAGCTAATTGTTCTTTCAAACTAAAAGCCATACCTCGCACGCCTCCCTTACTAGCACCATAAGCTAGAGAGTCGCTAGCTACTGTTATGCCAGCTGTTGAGGCGATAAGCAATATAATACCGCCTTTATCTTGCATTAGTGGGAGTGCATATTTAATGCAGAGGAAGGTACCTTTTAGATTGACCGCCATGACTTCGTCCCATACGGCTTCTTCAAACTGGTCAATGCGTATCATTGGACTTTTATAGATGCCAGCGCAGGTAATTAGGATATCGATCTGTCTTAGCTTTTGTGCCACTGCTGTTATGGCTGCACGCAGTTGATCTGGCTGTGAAATATCTGCTTGGGCAAAATAAGCTTCTCCACCATTTACAGTTATAGTGTTTAGGATATCCTTAGCTGCGGCAGTATTTACATCTATAATAGCAACGCGGCAACCTTCCCGAGCATAGCATATAGCTGTTGCTGCCCCTATGCCGGTAGCGCCACCGGTAATAAGTGCCGTTTTGTTTTTTAAACGCATAATTTCTTTGCCGATAAATAAAAGAAGTAAAAGTTAATCTATGAGGACTGTAGTAGTTTAGGTGAAATTTGGTGGGCACCGCAAGAGTTTGTGTACGGGAGCAAGTGTGTGCGATCGGCGTCATCTTCAAGTGAGGTATTATCCATTACATAGGTATTGACTATGTATTAATCGTTCGTCAATAGACGATACCTCTATAAACTGATTTCTTTGGTGGAGGCCCCATGGTACCGCGTTGGATGAATTCAGATAGTACTAATTGTTGTACTGCTGGTGCATCTTTTTTATAGTTGAGCAGTATTTCAATAGCAGCTTGAGCAATGCGGTTTTGGTTAATGCGAACCGTGGTCAGGTCTAGACCTTCGGTAAAATGAAGATTCACATCATCAAAACCTATGATTGATAGATCTCCAGGTACTTCTAATCCTAATTTACGGGCAACATGAATGGCTTGGGCGGCACGCGAATCAGATAAGCCAATGAGAGCCGTTGGGGAATACTCAAGTTGTAATAGTGCCGTGATATATTGCTCTGTGTATTGACGATCAATATCTACAGTTATTTCCTCTAAGGTGGCTTCTTCTAGAGCATCTTGAAAACCGGCATAACGATTTTTAAAAGAACTGATATGATATGGGTTACCTATCAGCCCAAAGTGACGGTGTCCTAATTTTATTAAACGCTGGGTCAATTGACGCACTGCAGCAAAGTCATCTGTAGTAACAGAGCTAATCTCAGGGTACGTGTCCGCATAGAGTACTGTTTGGACAGCGGCAATGTTTGCTGTATGAATTGAGTTGAGCACATCGTCGGTTTGTTCACCTATCAGCAAAGTGCTATCGATGCCTTTACGAATGAGCACATTGGCTATTGTCTCGTTGGCAAGACGATCTGGGGAAACGATCAGTAAATCATAATTCCTCTCAGCCGCAGCCGTGACTAATTCCAAGACCAGCGGACCGTAGAAGCGAAGTGAAAGAATTTGATTTGCGCTTAAGACTAAGCCCAAGGTTCGACTCTGCCAATTGCGGAGTTGTTGGCCATGTATGTTGGGTTGATAATTCAGCCGAAGCGCCGCTTCCTTAACACGTTGTCGTGTCTGAGATGCGACGCCAGGCTTATCATTTAAGGCGCGGGATACAGTAGCTTTATCTAGGCCAACATGGGCTGCGAGATCGATAATGGTTGGTTTTACCATAAATTTTTAGTCATTAATTAAATTGCCTTTAATGTTTTAATGTCTAGAGTTTTTGATTCACTCAGAGCTAATTATTAAAGATAATTTACATATATTTAATAATTGTCACAAATTTATGATAAATGTGTAATGGGCTTACTGTGGTTGTGATGATGCTACGATGTGGAGTCTGCGCAACACAGAAAATCCTTTGTTTAAGTACTATAAACGACAGGTATATGTAATGCGGCATATTCTAGCCGAAGGCGAAGCCACGGCGGTATTCATGGTGAAGTGTTTTGGCAAGCGATGCTCAATTACGATCTACAAGGAGCCGGTTGTCAGCATCAGGAGACGATGCCGTCTGGAGTTGAATTATTTACCCATGATGCCTCCTATGGTTTTGTCGGTAGAAAATTTATGTAGCATGAACAGCATACGATACTAAATTTTCTTGCGATTTATTCTAGTGCAATTGATGCTATTAGTGAAGGCATGCTTGATCAGTCGTCAGATTTTTCCGTACGGCAGCACGAATCTGTGCTTCTGTTTTTTCGACAAATGGACCCGTATATAATTGGTACCGATTATTATCTACTACTTCATATCCCCCTTCGGGAATTTGCCGTTGTACGGGCACATAACCAACGATATTATTGGTATAGCCCAGTGGCCATACCTGGTCAAAGTGTTCACTCCATTCATACTTAAAACCTAGGCTGTATTCAACGCTCATTTCACCAGCCATAGTGATTATAAGCAATGACTGACCAAAACGAATAGTTTGTATCTCAAATTCAATTTCTGTAGATGCTTTTTCTCCATTGCGTTCCAAGTCCAAATGATACTCTGCCCATTCGCGTACATATTTTTGTGCTGTTGCAGCAGCAGCTTGCAATATATTTTGCTTAGTTGGTTCGGTATGTAAGGTAAGGGTACGCTGTGCTATGCTTATTGGCCCAGAGACAACCTGCCAGGCTGCAATATCCACTACGCGTTGTACGGATTGGCCTAGGCGTTGACCCAAAGTCTCTACTTCATCCAAGCCAAGGTCGCGCCAGCTATCATCTGTTGTATCGCGTATGTCGGCTTTTTGATCGCCCGCACAGCCTTGAAAAAAACATGCGGTTATGCCTTTATAGTGCTGTTCTAGATAGTCGCAAGCAAAGCTAACAAAATCCCCACCAATATAAGTAAGTGCTCCGGCGGTAATGGGATGACAGGCATAGGAGAAGAGTAATTGGCGTAAATGACCGTCTAGACTTTCTATGGCTATAACACTTACCTCATGGTCATGTGGGGCATCGCGGGATGGTTTGTAAACCACTTTATTAGGACCAACTGGACGCCGTCGTGAGGCGGCAAAACCACACCAGTCTGTCCCCGTGCGCAGATGCGCTTCTGTTCTGCGATTCATTGCTTCGATAGCACTTTGAGCCAGCGCATCTAAAGTACGGTCAATATAGCTTTCATCGATTGTGCCGTGTCGGCGTACATCCATATTACGTCTCATCACCGGGCCACAGTGTGTATGGGTGCCGCTGAGTACTATATGTGCGGGGTTGATTCCCGTGGCCGTAGCAATGCGGTGTCGTGCTGCTGTTGTCCGGTCGTAAAAGCCCAACCATTCCATCGAAACCAAAAGCAAGGGCGATCTGCCATCATCTATGATGGTAGAAACGGCGCGTAATGGGTGATATATTCCGTTTGATGGTGTATTGCGATTAGCATAGCCTGCTAAAAATCCCCCAATGGGGGGGGTAATATCGATGACGGAACAGCCAACGCCGTATATTTCTTTAGCCATAGCAGTTATAGTTCTTGTTTATATTTTTTTGAATAAAAATTTGCAATTTGGTATAGGGCTTATAGGTAATATTATAAAAAAGGAATAGTTAACCAACTATAAGAAAGAATAATTGGGAAAACGATGCGAATGGGAAAAAATAGATTGTTTAATTATGTAGCAAAAATGAAAGGCAGTACTAAAAGTCCACTGGCCCAACCAAGAAATCTGCTTGGTGGACATATCGTCTCGGCTTTTATCGGTGAAAGTACGTACGACGATAATACTAATTGGCAGATGCGACTAGTGCCTCACGGCCAAAAATCATAGGATAATGTTGACCCGTTTGAATAGAGCGCGAAGCACCATCCATATAGGCAATGCTAAAGGCTCGACGGGATTGCCCTGTTGGATTTACTCCAGATCGGTGCAATAGTAGATTATTGAGCAAGATAGCTTCTCCAGCTTCGGCTTCAAGGTTAATCTCCGAACCGGGAGGTGCGTATGCGGCTAGTTGCTTTTCTGAAGGAAAGTGATTTTCGGTAATGACGCCGTGTTTATGACTGCCTGGTACTAGCTGCATACAGCCATTTTCAATGGTGGCTTGGTCCAATGCTGTCCACACTGTAATCGTTGGGTTGTTGTCCACGCCCCAACCCACGCCTACATCTTGGTGCCAGGGTAGTACGGTACCTTGCTTGGCTGGCTTATTCATAAACATGGCACGAAAAATGGATATATCCTCGCCAATATAGTGCCTAGTTAGATGGCGGAATAAGGGGTGTTGCATATAAGCTAAAAAAACGGGATCCTGTTCCAAACCCATAATTTTTCGATATTGTAAGGTCGCGCCTTTTTGTCCGCTAGAAACTTCTGGCATTTTTGCATAGTCGGCGTCCTCGCCGTCTAGTTGAAAGGTCATTTCTGGATAGGTGATCTGGTCCAGCATAATGGCGTTAATACGATCTTGTAACTGTGCTAATTCCGTACTACCGATTACTTTGCCGAGTCGGGCATAGCCGTGCTCGGCAAAGTGAGCCTGAGTTGCTGCGGTAATTTCCATAATCTTTTCCTCTGCGTATGCAGTTGCTGCTAATGATGCCAAACGCGAGCATTAGGTGTATTAAATGGGTGTTTATATATTTCCACTATGTGCAGCTATAAAATTGAAATAGGGTAAAAAAAAGATGCCAACATTAAAGTATATAATATGCTGTGAGATAAAACCTATCAAGCATAAAATAGTCGAAGTATTTATAGTGCCGATCTTTGTCTAGAGCGTCGAGATTATAGATTACCAATAGATAAAAGTCTATAAAAATATCATATATGTTTTATATCACGTTATTTAAACGGTTATTTTGACATGTTAAGGATTATGGTAAAACTATCCCACTTATTTTTTATGCTTGCTATAGCGTTACTTATTTATTACCGCATTGTAGTGTGTTAGAATGACGAATTATTTTTCGTCGTATTTATTGTGTTAGGAGCTTATCCTAAGGTGTTACGTTGATTTATAGGCCATGAATAATCCCTTCTCAAAAAAAACATTCAGATTTTATCTTCGCTACATGGTTGGTTTAATAGTCATTATTTTGATTATTAAACACATACAAGCAAAAGAAGATATTATACCTGTATTAAGCCAGTTTGATATGGCAATGCTTTTACCGGTGTTTATTTTCATTTTTTTACATTTGGGATGCTTATTTATAATGTGGCGTACTATTATTCTGGATATTGGTAAGATGAATCCGAGATATGGTGTCCTACTGCATTCTTTTTTGGGCGGTAGAACGCTAGGATTTATTACACCGGGTAATAGTGGAGAGCTATTGAAGGGAATGTTTTTTACGACGGGGACACGGTTAAAGAGTACATCATTAAGTATGATTCATACCGGTTATAGTATGCTTGTACGTATCGTCTTAGGTGTGCTTGCGGTTATTTATTTTTTTATAAAAACACCTATGGCGGTTAAAATAAATATAAAGTTGTTAGTTGTGTTGGTACTGATTGCAGTTGTGGGGATGATTATTCTGATAAAGTTTAAGCGAGAAAAGATAGAGGCATACCTCGATTGCTTTTTACCCTCATTACTAGTAGAGTTTATCCATTTATTTAAAACTCAGCTACAAGGTAAATCATTCATTCATTTTGTGACCTTCTTATCTATGGCCTTAGCAGCTAATCTGTTGGTAGCGATGGCTTTTATGGTGATTTTAGCGGGATTTAACATTGATGTTATCAATATCCAGGGATTGATGGCATTTGAAGCTGCATATCTTATTACTTCGTTATTGCCTATTACGCCTTCAGGTATAGGCATACGGGAAGGCAGTCGGGTCTATTTTTTTGCCCTCATTGGGTGCAACCAAACGGCTGTACTGTGTGCATCCATTATATTATTTGGGCTCAATATAATGGTACCTGCGCTTTTAGGTATTGGTTCCCTAAAGTATTTCTGGGAAAAAAACTCTAAAGAATAGGCAGGTCTTTTGGTGCAGGAGCTGAGAGTACTTCACAGCCGTCAGTGGTAACGAGCACATCTTCTTCAAGCATAATAAAGGCCCCGTCGATCAGTAGCGAGGGTTCAATAGTAAGAATCATACCTGCTTCCAACATAACGTCATTTTCGAAGGCAATAAAGGGGGGCTCAATGATTTCTAAGCCCATAGCATGACCAATACCGCTGACGCGATTGGCATATTCTGCGTGACCGGCCTGCACCATAGTAATTTTTGCAGCGTTAACTAGGTTGGCGATAGGTACACCAGCACGCGTAGCTGCGATAGCTGATTGCAGGCAGTCGTAGACGACACGATAGCCTTCTTGGTGTGTGTGGCGGGCTTGTCCAAGAGCGTACATACGGGTATAGTCAGACCAGTATCCTTGATAAATACCGCCGGCATCCTGGGCGATTAATTCACCTTGGGTTAGGATGCGGTTGGTATGGCGCCGTAGGGTTTGATTGACAGGGCTGTTAGTGCCTGGGATATATGGAGCAAGGGTAATTGAACCAGGGGTTTCGGCCCCGCGGCTAAGATGCTCAACGGCAAGGATGCGGTAGATATCCTGTTCACTCATGCCTACTTCAACTGTTGCAAAGAGAGCTTGGTAGGCCTGATCTGTAATGGCTACCGCCTGACGGATAAGGTCTACCTCGGCGTTGGATTTACAGGCGCGTATTTTCCATAACAGCGAAGAGGCGTCGGTGAATTCGACCTGTGGCAGGTTTTGCTGTAGTTGATAAAAGTCGTTGGGCGGCATTCGCATCCACATTACACCTCCTAGTTCGGTACCTATTCGACTTGTCTCTAATCCTAAGTCTCGTACTGTATCAGTAATCACATGGATGCCTTGCTGAATATGTGTAGCCGCAAAGGTACGGATTGTTTTAATCCAAGAGTCTGCCTCACACATACAGGCTTCCATTGGAGTGACAATAAGGACGGGTTCGCCTTGTTGGGGTAATAGTGCGAAGATAGCGGTGTATTTATGTGTCCAACGGTGCGTTACATGTCCGGTAAAGTAGCGGTGATTGGCATCGGTGGTCAGTAATATTGCGTCCATATTATTTTGCGCCATTTGGTGTCTTAATTCAGACAAACGGCGCTGGTACTCAGTGGGGGAAAATGCAGTTAAATCTTTAGGGAGCATATTTTTTTCTCCAGCTTTGCACGGCAAATCTCTTGAAAGAGCGAAGAAGGTGAAATAGTATTCTCAGGAATAACAACAAGGCGGTACATTTTTTTGAGGGTGATATATTGAGCCCCTATATTATATAACGAATAAGAGGTGTTAGCTACACGGCTATGTTTTTTGCCTACTATAAATTAGGTTATTCAGGCTATTAACAGTTATGGCAAAAAAACAGCATATGATTATTCTTTATTCTCTCTAGGTAAATAAAATGAAAAATCCAACTACTTTAAAAAGAGTATGTTTCGGTCTTTTCGCGGATGTCCATAAGGACATTATGCACGATGCCGATGCACGGCTGCAGGTTTTTATCAATCATATGCAGATGAAAGACGTTGACTTTATCTTGCAATTGGGTGATCTATGCCAACCACGATCGTCTAATCGATTGTTTATGGAGATCTGGGAATCATTTCCTAAGGCGCGATATCACGTATTGGGAAACCATGATACAGACGGTGGGTTTACGCGTGAGCAAGTACTTGAATACTGGTCAATGCCAGCGCGGTTCTATTCATTTGATGTTGGTACCTATCATTTTATAGTTCTTGATGGCAATGATGAGCGGGAAGGACGTCCGCCTGGATATCCACACTATATTGCTGCCGACCAAGTTGACTGGTTATATGCTGATTTAGCTAGCACGGAGCGTCCCACTATTCTATTTTCCCATCAAAGTTTGGAAGATATGGAAACTCCTGAACAAGGTGTAGAAAATGGAGCTGCAGTGCGTACAGTGTTAGAAAATGTTAACCGGCTAGCTGGATGGCAACAGGTAGTTGCTTGTTTTAGTGGGCATAACCACATGGATAGTCATAGGTGTATTGCAGGGATCCACTATGTGCAGATTAACAGCATGTCCAATTATTGGCTGGGGGAAGAATATCAGGAAATCCGTTATGGTAAGGCGATCGATAAGGACTTTCCGTGGATAAAGTACACGGCACCGTACGAGCAACCTTTGTATGCACTGGTTACTCTTAGTGGAGACGGAGATATTGAAATAGAAGGCATGCGTAGTAATTTTGTGGGATCTTCTCCTTGGCAACTCGGATATCCGCATTGGGCCTTGCAAGATCAGATTACACCGAAAATTCGCAATAGAATACTTGGTCGTGGTATAGCAAATTAGCAAAAAAGATGGCTGTATAAAACTATCGAGATTGTGATAAAAATGAATTATTCACGTATTAAATTAAATGAATGCTAGAAATCCAACGTCAAATGTGCTCCAACACGGCCATGTCCAATATTCATTTCAGGGTGCATACTAAGTTTAACGCTAGCTAATTTACCATATTTATACCTGACAGCGTTTCTTTTTCTTTCTATTGTTTTTATGCCACCAATCATGTCGTGGACTATTTCACCTATAATTAAGCCAACTCCTAGGACAAGCAATGCCGATCCGGCACCATCTGCTGTTTTGCGATCAAGTTTTTTTAAACGGTAGTTAACGTTCCCTGCTTCTTCTTCAAGAGGGATTTTTGCATAGCGTTGTGGTGTTCCACTGTCGCCTATTATATCAATTATTTCATAATCTGTTTTTTTCCATGAAGTTTTTTCGTCGATGATTGATGCACCTAGTAAGATAGCGCTACCTCCTAAGACAGCAGCTCCTACATGCATCCATCCGGCACGTTTTTCCCCTGCGTAAAAATGCAAGGTACCCGGGATTGGAGCCAATGCTAAGCCGACACTGAGCCTACGATTTGCATCGGTATATTCTTCTAGTGTCATTTCATCTGGTACAGGCCAAATAGGCACTTCATTCAATACATCTCCACCACCCTGGATTTGTGCTATTGATGCGGTACTGGCAATAAAGAAGACAAGTGTACTAGACAGTACTGAGCAAATACCGATTTTATATTGGATAATAGACTCCTAAGTGTGGAATTACCTGAAAAAATTACCTAAGAATCCCTCAAAATGGTATTATATAACACCAATAAAAATATTTTGCTGGGCATTATAAATTTTACTAATATTTATTAATTGAAGGTTAAATGTGCACATAGAAAGTAGATATGTTATATAATTACTCTGATTACTTAGCTGTTGTCCACCACCTCTAGGTGTAAGTAGGGTGATTTTTTATAGAATGATAGTTGGCTTATTATATGATAAATTCTACAAAAAAGAAGTGGGAATATGCTTTTTATATTGCAAATTGCAAACAGCAATTTGGCTTATGGCTAGCGGTTTGGTTGTGTACCGGAAGTCTATTAGTTTTTGTTGCGACGGTATTTTCTACTGATGGATCCTCGTCTGATATTGGTGATTTTAGGTGGTGGTTGGGTGGGACCTGTGTAGTATTGCTGGGTTTGGGAGGGATGATTTGGTGGTATCTACAAGGAGCTAAAAATTGGCTTTAATAAATAGTGCCGATAGCCAGAAGTGGATGGAACTGCAGTTAGATATAGTAGAATACTTTTCCAAGAGTATTTTTCGCAGTAATTCTCCAGAAGATATCCTTTGGGACATTGCGTCGCAGTGTATTCAGCAACTTGGTTTTGAGGACTGTGTTATTTATTTACTCGATGAAGACCGCCAAGTATGGTTGCAAAAGGCTGCTTACGGACCAAAAAATATTGACTATCGGGCAATTCATAATCCCATTGAAATTCCATTTAATCAGGGGGTAGTTGGTGCGGTAGGATCAAGTGGTCAAGTAGAAATAGTCGAAGATACACGCTTAGATGCACGCTATATTGTGGATGATGAATCAAGATGTGCAGAAATGGCAATACCTATTATATGTGATAATCGTGTGATTGGAGTTATTGATAGTGAACATTCTCAACCTGGATTTTACCAAGATCATCATGTCCGTATTGTCAAGAATATAGCAGCTATTTGTGGCCAAAAAATAGGGCGTTTCTTAAGTGAAAAACGTACCGAAGAATTCGCTAAATTTTTTGCTCAAAACCCTAATCCAGTGTTTCGACTGAATCGAGACGGTTGGGTCACTATGGCTAATGCTAGTGCGCTACAGCAATTAGCCGATATTATCATAGTGCATGAAAAGATTAAAATCCCACATTTACGCGAAGTGCTTGAGGATGCATTGGAAAGTGGGCAATCTATTGTGATCCAGGAGACTCATAATGGGCGTATATTGCAGTGGAATGTAGCACCTATTTCTGAGTTAGATTACGCAAATGTGTACGGTTTTGATGTTACAGATCTGGAATTTGCACGAACACGTGCCGAAAAAGCTGAACGTGCTAAGGCAGATTTTTTATCTATTATGAGCCATGAAATTCGAACACCGCTGAATGCGATTCTAGGCTTAAATGAATTACTACTTCACGATGATCTAGACGATAAAGAACAGCAGGAGTACTTGAGTGCTATGCGGTTCTCTGGCAATCATCTTCTTACTCTAGTGAATGACGTACTGAATCTGGAAAAGTTGGACAAGGGTAAGATCAGGAGGAATGATGTTAGCTTTGATATATTGCAGTTGTTCGACAATATATTTAACAGCTTTACCCAACGCGCAAAAGCAGTTAATACGCTCTTATTACTAGAACTGGCAGATGATTTACCAGTTTGGGTACGAGGCGATATTGATTTGATAACCCAGATGTTGAATAACCTTATTGGTAATGCGATAAAATTTACTTTAGATGGAAAGATTATACTGCGTGTTGGTCCAACGGGGGTGGATGATTTTTTACGGATTGAGGTAGAGGATAATGGTGTAGGGATTGCTCCAGAGCATTTGGAACGTATTTTGGATCCTTTTGAACAGGTGAACCAAGGACCAAAGAATATTGCCAATCAAGGCGCTGGACTAGGATTAGCTATAATACAGCGTCTCGCTGCCTTATACCGTGGTAAATTAACAGTATTCAGTCAATTGGGAGAAGGTTCCTGCTTTGTGCTTGAATTACAACTGCCTAGCTGTGAACCTGCGCCAAACGGTGATACTCAAGCGGATCTGAATGTATCGGTATTGATATCTGATGAACCAGTATTGCTCGTAGATGATAATAAAGTGAATTTATTAGTGGCACGACGCATGTTGGAACGTTGGGGGTACAAAGTTATTACAGCAGAAGATGGCCAAAAAGGCTTGGAGGCTTGGAGCCAATTCCATCCCTTTCTTGTCCTGATGGACCTGCAAATGCCTGTGATGGATGGTTTTGAGGCAGTACGCCGTATTCGGAGCCAGATGTTGCAACGAGGCATAGCTCGTATTCCCATTATAGCACTAACCGCAGATGCTGAATCCTCTACACAACAACGGGCACTAGATGCTGGTATGGACGATGTCATTGTTAAGCCATTCAATCCATTATACTTACGCGAGATGATAGCACAATGGGAGCAAGGCAATACGCTAGAATAAAACATATCTGAGCATATGCTATATGCGTTAAGCGTAGGACATAAAATATAAACCAGATAGATTTGAAATTTTAATGTGCTGATAAAGAGCAGATCATAGAATAACGTTTAAGAATGGACTGTACTAAACAATAGTTTTGCGGCAATAAGCATCTAAAAATTACATATATAGCAAACGATGATAATACGATTCACAACACTGCTTGTGTTTTTTTTAATAGTATCAGCTAGTGCGGGAGAAGGTATTCCTGGAACTTTTGCACTGACACCCACTATTAATTTAGATCTACAACCGGTAGCAGTTAAAATTCCTAAACATTTTCGTCCCAGTTTGGGAGATGAAGACCTTAAATTACGACTTCCTCCTGGCTTTAGTGTGCGTGTTTTTGCTGCTCCCAAACTTTTTGGGCCTCGTTTTATGGCTTTCGATAATAACGGGGTTTTACATGTGGCTAATATGCGTGTACCTGGTGATAATCAAGGTCAAATTGTAGCGTTGCCTGATCGTGATGATGATGGTGTCGCTGATGCATGCATTGTTGTTGCCGATGGTTTTCGTCGCATTCATAGTTTGGCATTTCACCGAGGATCACTTTATGCTGCTGATAACCACCAACTGCTGCGGTTGATTGATGCCGATGATGATGGTTTTTACGAAGGGCGAGATCTCTTAGCGGTACTGCCTTCTGCCGATGATGTTTATCAGGGACGTGTGCCGGGAGATGTGACGCCACCAGCGGTACAGGATATCCATCCGACGAGAACTATCCTCTTTGATCCACTTAATGAGAGGATCTACGTATCGATTGGCTCTACTTGTGATTTATGTCGTGAATATAACCCGGAACGAGCTAGCGTTCTTGCATTCAATTTTGATGGTTCTGGACGTCGTATTTTTGCTAGTGGATTGCGCAATGCTACAGGTTTAGCTCTACATCCAGATACTAATGATTTATGGGCTACGGTCAACGGTCATGACAGGGAGGGTAATGTTTTACCGCCCGAAGCCGTCTATATTGTCCGGGATGGGTCTTTTTATGGGTGGCCTTTTGCCTATGCGTGGCAGGTTTATGTCGATTTTAGTGTGGGAGCTTATAAACCCATTTTACCTCTTAGTCCTGCGGATAGCAATCGTGTTCGGACTATGCCACCACCAGTGGCGTTAGTGCCAGCACGTCAGGCCCCGATGGCTATTCATTTTTATACAGGTCAGACTTTTCCTGTTCGGTATCAGGATGCGGCTTTTGTTGTCTTCCGGGCAGGCCACAACGCGTTAGTGCCTGGGTGGAAAGTTATGACACTTTTCAGTGAAGCGGATGGTTCGAATGCTCGTGTAGCAGATTTTCTTACCGGCTTAGGTACGGATCGAGTAAGTGGTAGTGGTGTTTGGGGGACTCCAGTTGGTTTGGCGCAAGATAGTGCCGGCCATCTTTATCTTTCTACCGATTTTGTTCACAATGCGATATTGCGTATTGAGGCTCCACTTGGGGCAACTGCAATATATAACACCGTCGAACCGATCTTATATAGCATGGAACAAAATTATCCTAATCCGTTTAATTTAAGTACGAATATTATATATTACTTACCTACTGCTACTCATGTAAATCTCAGTATCTATAATTTAGCTGGGCAAGTAGTTCGGAATTTGCAGCATGCTGCAAGGGAGGCGGGAAGGTACCAGGTGAAGTGGCAGGGCAAGGACAATAGTGGTGTAGATCTGGCTAGTGGGATTTACTTCTATCGTTTGCAGACGGCTTATGGAACTATAACGCGCCGATTATTGTTACTTAAGTGATTTTTAATCGAGTCTATCCGTTAGGGTGTTCTAGGTGTGTAGGCAATACTTTGTTCAAATACCGGTCGAATTGATTGATATATGGTAATATGTTAGACTGTTTTTGCATCAAGTGTTTGCGTTTCTACAAGGTGTTGAAAATATTATTTGTACTGCGTTGGGCCAAAATATTTAGTTTTATAGGAGCTTGAGGGTGAATACGAAATTTTTCTAATTATGAATTATAAATTGAAAGGTTGATATGAAACGGATAATATATTCTAGTATGTTACTAATGTTTTGGTATGGTGGTGCCATGGCTGAGCAAGCGGCTGGTATGGTTTTGTATTTTCAATCAGGTGGAGAAGTTTATCTATTACTGGCCGAGCATGCTGAAAGCAAGAGAGGTTGGGCCGGTTTTGGTGGTGGTGCGCGGGAAGGAGAAACGGCAGCAGAAAATGCTGCTCACAAAGCCGAAGAAGAATCGCGAGGTTTTTTTAAACGCGCTGATTTGCTAAAAAAAATAAAAAACCAATCACCGGTAATGGATGGCAGTTTCGCTTCTTATTTTGCCGAAGTCCCTTTTGTGCCCATACCCAGTGTGATGCAGCATCCTGTGCCTGAGGCTAACGATTCTTATTTAGAACGTAGTACGTTTGCTTGGATTCCCTATTCTAGCATTGCCTCTTTGCTAGAGCAGGACATTGATCGTACTAAAAAGCACATGATTGACCCTGCTTTTTTACCGAAAGGTAGTGAAACGCAGTGGTTTTGGTCTGTGTGGCTAGGTAATATGCGTCAGGCCGTTTTGACTCAGGCTTTACCTTGGAAAAGCAAATAGGACGTGTTAGGTTTTTGGCATTAGATTTCAAGCGTTGTCCTTGGTAGAGCTAATACTTCAGGGCTAAATTCACGGCCTAGACCGGGGCGTTCAGGTAGTGGAAGGTGACCGTCTGCCCAGGTTATAGGCTCATCCAAATAAGCATTCCAAATTGGATAGTGATAGGTAGTAAATTCCAAATGGCGGGTATTTGGCAAGGTAGCCATTAGATGGGTCAAGGCCAAACAACTTAGTGGACCGTAATTATGTGGAGCTACTGGCACATAATGAACTTGGGCATAGGCGGCTATTTTGCGTACTTCGGATAGGCCTCCGGTCCAAGCCAGGTCAGGGTTGAGGACGTCAGCGGCATTGAGGTCAAGGATATCACGGAAACCCCAGCGTGAAAAGATACGCTCGCCAGCGGCGATAGGTACACCAGTGCTGTCACGTACTTCACGTAGGGCGCTAGCGTTATGTGGCTGGATTGGCTCTTCAATAAAGTAGGGATTGAATTGTTTGACTGCTTGGCCAATACGGATCGCACTGGGTACATCAAATGCACAGTGTAGATCAAGGCCTACTTCCAATTGATCGCCAACAGCTTGGCGTACCCATTCAAAGCGACGGGCCCCAGTAGCTGCATCGGCCAAGCTCAAATAGCCAGCGGTATCACCGTAGAAATCGCCAAAAAAACGTGCTGTTTTACAAGCCTTCCAACCAGCATCAACGCACTGTTTAGACCAATCTTGGACAGCCGCTTTTTCCATAGGTACTTCATCATAAATACCACTGAAATAGATGGGTACGCTTGTGCGTGTTTGGCCACCCAAGAGGCGGTAGAGCGGTGTTTGATAAATCTTGCCAAGCAAATCCCACAACCCTGTATCAATACCACTGATGGCCCGCAATTCGGCTCCCATTAGGCCATGAAATGAAGCGCGTTTGTACATATTGTCCCAGATGAGTTCTATATTTTCTGGATCTTTGCCAAGTAGGAACGCCCGTGCAAATTCATGTATTACTTGTTCCGCTGGATCCGCACGGTGATATGTTTCACCGATGCCAATATGTCCAGCATCGGTATGGAGTAGAATCCAGCAATAGCCACGATCGGTGGAACGGATGGTTTCTACTTTAGTTATTTTCATAGTATATGAAGTCCTTTTTAGTGAAAAACCGTTGATCTATATGGTGTTGCGGTATTGCTATTACAAGTAAAATCAACACTGCTACAATCATTACGAGATATTGATTTTATAGTTACGTTAAATATGGTGTTGTGCAGTTCAGAGCTCAAGATATGGTGAAGGGCAATAAGGATCAAGGGAGAGCAATGGCTTAACAAGGCAGGGCAGGTGTCCAATAGCCCAGAGACAAGAAAAAAAATCTACTTATTACGTAGATAAATAAAATGAAAGGTAAGTCCAGTGGCACACAAAAAAATATTGTATATAGCCTTATCGGTCTTGTTGTTGACCACTTTTGCTGCGGGTGAAAACCGACATACGACAGCTTCCAGAGTACGCCATGATGCGGCAATTACTTATACTAGTAGGTATCAGGTGAAATGTGGCGCTGAGGTAGTACAGGGGGCGTTGAAACATCCTGCCCTTATGGGTGGATTGTGGGATGTTTACGGTTATGCGCCTGCTTATAAAATTAAGAAATTGGCCGAAGTGGGTGCTGTTCATGTAATCGATCCCACGGGTATTGTGGGTGATTTGTGGCTACTAAAACAGCAGAAAAATTCTTGGTTGTATCTGGCTCAAGGTAAGATAGATCACTGGGCTGTACCTGGGTTTAATGGTGGCTCAGCAGTATTTGAGCTACAGATAGTTGAAAAGAATGAGTTCACCCAAGTACAAGTAGAAGTATTTATTGAGCCGGAGAGCCGCATTGCCAGTGTTGTTTTGCAACTATTAGAGCCGATTATAATAAAACATATTGATAACCGGGTGAGTCTTAATTTTCAGGATGCGGCGCGGCTTATGGAGACGATTGATCAAACGCCGGAAAAAATAATTGCCAAGTTGGAAGGTGCTTTGCTGCAAGAATTTAAGCAAGTATTTAAATGAATAATATTAAAGCGTATAGAGGTGAGAAAAGGTACTACGCAGATATAATGAAAATAGTCCTGATCCGCTTACAGGACCAGGACTATTCGTCACACAGATAATATGTCCAATATCTTTGTTGACAATAGATACTGGAAAAGCCCTAACTAGTTATTCCCTTATAGAGATTTCGGCAGATGAGCCGTCGTCCCATATTACTTCATCATCCTTAGTGCGGAACGTAGCACTATCTATGGTGAGTGTTGACAGCACGTCCTGAATATCACCATCTACAATAAAGCTCAAGGTGCCAAAAGCACCGTCGCCTCCGCCTAATTTTTTAGTAAAATTAGCGCCGCCAACTTCAACTGTGCCATCGTCAGCAGTAGATAGTGCGATTAAATTGGGAATCAATTTCGATGCTTTGAAAGAATTCGCTTTATAAGTCAAAGCGTTTTCATCGTAGCTAATAGAGAAACTAGCTCCCCATGATTCAGGCATATCTTTGACACAAATCTGAACTGTTACC
>JACLAC010000584.1_pt1 | contig 86663 bp, 61 predicted proteins | sample 8027881 | NCBI WGS metagenome assembly JACLAC01 (sample SAMN15725517, study PRJNA655200) | protist metagenome | isolation source: fluorescence activated cell sorting (FACS) single amplified genomes of... | place: Spain: Blaines Bay Microbial Observatory, Mediterranean Sea | collected 2016-01-19
TAAGGAACAGAAGATACAGGTCATCACGGCTGAGTCACGACTGGCAACGGCTGAGGCGAACCTCGAGCAGGCGAAAATCTCTCGGCAAGAATACCTAGAGGGCGTCTATAAGACAGAAGAGAAGAAGATCCTGAGTGAGAAAGCTGTTGCGGAACAGGATCTCCGAAAAGCAAGGCTACAAAGCCAAAGTAGTGAGCGATTGGTCGCGAAAGGTTTGTTGAACGCTCTCACCTTGGAAGCAAACCAGTTCGCCGTCGCAGATGCACAAAACAAGTTGGACGTTGCTGACAGTAAGCTGAGGGTCCTGCAGAATCTGACAAAACAAAAGATGCTCGTTCAGTTCGATAGTGATATCGAAGCGGCTGAGGCTGCGTTGTCGGCGGCCCAAAGTGAACTGATGGAAGAGACAACTGACTTGGCTGACATCAAAGAGCAGATTGGAAAGTGCATCATGTACGCCCCGTCAGATGGTGTCGTTGTACATGCCAATCGGTATAGCAGTCGTGGAGGAAATGCGGAATTTGTCGTGGAGGCTGGTGCGACGGTCCGCGAGCGTCAGGAGATTATTCGTCTACCCGACCCGTCGCTCATGCAAGTGAAGTGCAAAGTCAATGAATCAAGGATTACGTTGATCAGAGAGGGGATGGCTGCAAGGATCGGGATTGATGCCATCCCCGGGATGAAACTCACCGGCCGCGTCATCAAAGTTAATCGTTACGCTGAACCTGGGAGCTATTTCAGCTCATCGATTAAGGAGTACGCGACGATCATCGAGATCATTGATCCACCAGAGAATATACGTACTGGGATGACGGCTGAGGTACAGATCTTTGTAGAGCAATTGGATGACGCTCTTCAGATTCCGATCGAGGGGCTCTACGAGCACGGCGCCGATATGTTCACCTTGGTAATGAAGGGTCCCGAGCAATTCGAGACCGCGAAGGTGGATATTCAAGCTACCAACGACACGATGGCGAGTATCAGTAATGGCTTGGCAGACAAAGATGTAGTAGTCCTGAATCTCCGTGACCATCTTGATCTGATGGAGCTCCCGAAGATCATACGCGAGGACAATAGTGGCATGCGTGATCTGGCAACTGCACCCAAAGCGGGCAGTGGTGCCGAGGGTGGCCGGCCAGGTGCCGGTGGTGGACGGCCAGGTGCCGGTGGTGGCCGGCCAGGTGCCGGTGGTGGACGACCAGGTGGCGGTGGTGGAGCACCAGGTGGCGGTGGTGGAGCACCTATCGCTAAAATCGTCGAAGCGACGATGTCAAGCAATGACAAAAACGGGGACGGTTCTCTGTCGCCCGATGAAATCAAGGCTATCGATAGTAGATTCCGAACTATGGTTAGTTCTGCTGATGCGGACTCCGATGGCAGTGTCACGAAGGCAGAGCTTACCAAAGCAATGACGAAACGAATGGGTGGGGGTTGATGAGATGAGCAGTAGTTATCCACTTGGTACATCTGGTCTCGCGGATGCGGAATCAGCAACCGATTCGCCTCGAATGGCGACTTCCATTCGAGATTTGACAAAAGAATATGTATTAAAGAGTGAGACAGTTCGCGCTCTTCGAGGTGTTTCGTTTGATGTACCGGAGGGAGACTACGTCGCCATCATGGGTCCATCGGGCAGCGGGAAGAGTACTTTGTTGAACCTTTTGGGCTGCTTGGATAAGCCGACCGATGGGAGTCTGTATCTTGGTCAGGATGACATTGCTGAGATGACTGACGACGAGCTTGCGGAGATCAGGAGCACGCGAATCGGTTTTGTTTTCCAGTCTTACAACCTGATACAGCAGTTGAGTGTTGTCGAGAACATACAGGTGCCGCTGTACTACCAAGGGCGGCTTGGATCAGGTGAAAAGAGAAGGGCAATGGAGTTGGCTGAGCGTGTCGGTTTGGGTGACCGACTCGACCACCGTCCGGCTCAATTGTCGGGTGGTCAGCAACAGCGAGTGGCAATCGCGCGTAGCCTTGTCAACGATCCTTTCTTTGTCCTGGCAGATGAGCCCACGGGTAACTTGGATTCGGTTACCACCGATGAAATTCTGGCGATCTTTGATCAGCTTAATGATGAAGGTCGAACAATTATTCTCGTCACCCATGAAGATGATGTAGCTGATCGCGCGAAACGCATCGTGCGTTTGAAGGATGGAATGTTACACACGGACGAGCAGGTCAGCGATGAACGACGTGTTGCCGCCAGATTAGCACAGAGGGAAGCGGTTGAAGAGTTGTTGGCTCGCGAGTAGTTATGGTGTCGGGAATAAATAGTTATGATCTGGTTGCGTACTTGGAAACTCGGTATCAAGAGCCTCGCGCTGCATCCGTTGCGCACTGCGTTGACCATGATTGGTATCATGATCGGTGTTACTGCTGTCATCGTGTTGACTGCCATCAGCCAAGGGGCGAGTGACCAAGTGCAGCGTCAAATCGAATCGCTTGGTTCGACTACGATCATTGTTCGCAGCCAGAAGCCACCTGAGGACAAGCTTGCAGGTAAGCGGGCAACACAGTACGGCCTGCTTCGTAGTGATTTGGAGCGAATTATTGAAAACGTTCCAACGATCGAAACGGCAATACCTATCCGGGAAATCCGAAGGCAATTCACGTATCGTGACCGCTCAATTGATGGACGGCTTGTCGGTTGCACGCCGGCCTACGCAGATGTGAATAGTCTCAAGATACGGGAGAATGGTGGTCGGTTCATCGGTGATGCAGATGACTTGAATGCCGATACCGTGTGCGTTGTGTCTGCTGGGGTAGCCGAGGCCCTGTTTCCCTACGAGGAACCTTTGGGAAAGCGTATCAATGTCCCTGAGCATACGGATAAGTACAGAATTGTTGGGGTCCTGGAGCATAGAAATCCTTCGGCAGCAATTGGTGGTTCTCTCGATTCCCAGGATTTTTCCGCGGATGTTTACATCCCGATCCGGACGTTGCGGAAAAGGATTGGTGACACAATCGTTACCAGACGGAGTGGTCAGTTCCAGATGGAAATCATGGAACTGAATCAGATTACGCTTCAGGCGACATCCCCAGAAAAAGTTCGGCCGTCAGCAGCACTGATCAAAAGCTTGCTGGCGTCAAAGCACAGCGAAATGAATGATACGGCTGTTGTCGTACCGCTCGAGTTGCTGGAGCAAGCACGCAATATGAAGCTCCTGTTTCTCGGAATTGCTATTTTGATTGCTTGCATTTCATTGCTCGTCGGTGGCATTGGTATCATGAATATTATGCTAGCCAGTGTGACGGAACGAACGAGAGAAATTGGCATTCGTCGTGCTCTGGGCGCCAAGCAGGGAGACATTGTCAAGCAGTTTCTCGTTGAAACCATTGTGCTTAGTTTTGTGGGAGCGTTCCTTGGTATTGTGCTCGGCTTACTTAGCTTGCCAGTGTACGGTGGTTTGATATGGGTGTTTGAGCAAGGTTTTCCCGAGCAATTTTCAAGCTTGCCTCAGCCGATCCGCGAGGCGACTCCTTCGATTGTTTTGTGGACGATTCCTTTGGCAGTAGCGATCGCGGTTGGTGTTGGTCTCGTCAGTGGGTTGTATCCTGCTGTGCGTGCGGCGAAAATGAACCCGATCGAGGCACTTCGCCACGAGTAAGATTTCGTATCTTTTTCTTTCGGATTGTCCTGATGTCGACTTCACGAGTGTTGCATGGTGTCTTCTGTGCGCGCAGATTAAGTTTGCTTGCTTTGGCGTGGGTGGCTTTGAGTCTTGGTTCGATCACCAAGGTTTGGGCAGCGGACACGCTGGCGACTGATTCATCGGACGTCTTCAAGCTGATGACTTTTAACATTCGGTACGATAACGTTCGCGACGGAAAAAATGCATGGAATAACCGTGTAGATGCTGTGGTTGATTTGCTTTCCAAGCAGGATTTAATCGGGCTGCAGGAGGTCACTGCAGGGCAATTGAAAACGCTCGTGGAGCGGCTTCCGGAATTCGAATTTTATGGCGTGGGTCGAGATGATGGCCGCAGTCGTGGTGAGCACGCACCCATTGGTATCAGAAGGACTCGTTTCGCAGCCATGGAGCGGGAAACGTTTTGGTTGAGTAATGATCCCAAGCAAGTCGGTGTTGCGGGTTGGGATGCGTCGCTACCGAGAACCTGTACTTGGATGCTTGTAAAAGATAGGTGCACCGGGAAAAAAGTGTGGGTCGCTAATACACATTTTGATCATCGTGGTTCAATTTCGCGGATAGAAAGCGCGAGGTTGATCAAGCGAGTGGTCAGCGAACAGCCTGTGGCAATACCTTGTGTCTTAATGGGTGACTTCAATTGTTTGCAAAAATCTCCTCCCTATCTGGTCTTAGTAGGCGATCAATTGCTGACGGATGCCCGTGTCTTGAGTAAGCAGACGGTCTTCGGTCCTGAAAGCACGTGGAATGGATTTCGTGAGATTGCCACCGGCCGGATCATCGACCACATCTTTGTCCGAGGGCCGGTTCGCGTCGAACAACTGTCAACGCTTGATCCAAGAACTTCAGCCGGCCGTTATGCCAGTGACCATCTGCCTGTTCAAGTTGTGTTGAGTTGGACTCAATCGGATGCGACTGAAAATTGATGCCAAAGCTTTCACGTCGAGATCGTTCGCGTCTTCTAGTGGTCGTCGCTGCATTGCTATGGAGTACGAGTGGTCTTTATGCCAAGGCTCCTTGGTTTGATGATTGGCCAATGGAAACACGTGGTGTAGCGTTGACATTCTGGCGTGCGGTTTTCGCTGCTTTGACTGTTCTGCCATTTGTGCGCCGCCCACAGTTCCGAATTGCAATGGTGCCGATGTCCATGGCCTTTGTTGCTATGACGTATTCTTTTCTTGTTGCGATGGTGAATGGATCGGTGACAACCACTATCTGGCTGCAGTATGTAGGACCTGCGTGGGTGGCGTTCGCTGGGCTGCTTGGCATCGGTGACCGTCCCCGGCGCAGTGATTGGGTGATGGTGGGATTGTCGTTGGTGGGGATTGTTTTCATCATTGGAATGGAATCGCGGGTGACACATGAGTCACTCGTTACCGGGCCTGTCGGTCTTGCGCTTTTTTCAGGACTAATGTACGCGGTCGTCATGGTTTCCCTGCGGCGATTACGGGGTGTTGATGTAGCTTGGCTTGGCTTGGTGAATCATGTTGTCAGTATCGTGTGTCTGGCTCCGTTGGTCATTGGCAAGGCTCCGCTTCCACACGGAGGGCAATGGATAGCTCTGTTTTGTCTGGGGGCAGTGCAATTGGCGATCCCGTACATGATCTTTGCTTGGGCGGTCCGAGAAGTGGAAAGCAATGAGGCGTCGTTGATTACGTTGCTGGAGCCGGTGGCGGTGCCGGTTTGGACGTTTCTGGCGTGGCGGAACTATGCCACTTATCGGTTCCCGGAATGGTGGACGTTGGTCGGAGCAGCCTGCATCACTGCGGGATTTGTGTGGCGGTATGGTCTGGTACGTCGGAAGTCAGTGGAAACGGTTCCTTTCAACAAGGATGCACCTTAGCAACGATGCACCCGAGCCCAGACTCTGTTTAGACCAGAGTCTATTTTCGATAGAACGAGCTTTTGCTCGTGGACAGCGGCCCATCAGCGATAATTTGAAGAGCCCGTTCTCGGTATTATTCTGGGGTTGCAACGGCTTGGGAATCCATCGGGCTGCGGAAAAAACGCCGTAACGGGGCCGTGGAGAAGGTTTTGCTTGTGGCTGTGATATGGGCAGCAGGCTCTTTTGGCATGCGGTTTGGGTGCGTCCTCTACGACTCGGCTTTTTTCTGCTATCCTCTGCCTCAATTTGCAGGTGTCAATCTCACGGTCCGTTCCTGGTGTTTGTACAGAACTCCGAGAGTGCTGAGGACTCGAGTGAGGATTCCTTAAGTCTGGAATTGAGGGTTGGCTCCCTGTAAGTTCTTTATATGACCCTTTTAAGCTATACGCCGTTGGAAATAAGAACGTGCCTCGTCGCGACGACATCAATAAGATTCTGATTATCGGCAGCGGTCCAATTGTCATTGGGCAGGCTTGTGAATTTGACTATTCGGGAACTCAGGCTTGCAAGGCTCTTCGAGAGGAGGGTTACGAAGTCGTATTGGTCAACAGCAATCCTGCGACCATCATGACGGATCCTGATACAGCAGACTCGACTTATATTGAGCCACTGACATGGCAGATGATTGAAAAGATTATCGCCAAGGAAAAGCCGGATGCGTTGTTGCCCACGCTGGGAGGGCAGACAGGCTTGAATTGTGCGATGGACCTGGAAGCCAATGGGGTATTGGAAAAGTACGGAGTTGAGATGATCGGCGCGAACGCGGCGGTCATTGCCAAGGCTGAGGAACGTGAGCAGTTCAAAGCTGCCATGGATAAGATCGGCTTGGACACCTGTAATGGTCACACCGTCAAAACTCTGCAGCATGCGCGTGAGGCGGTTCAGGATGTCGGCTTGCCCGCGGTTGTGCGACCGAGCTTTACGATGGGAGGGAGCGGTTCAGCGATTGCCTACAACAAAGATGATTTTGATGCCCTCGTGCAGAACGGTCTTGATCAATCTCCAGTCACCGAAGTTCTGATTGAGGAATCAATCATCGGTTGGAAAGAGTACGAGATGGAGGTTGTGCGGGACAAAGAAGACAATGTGGTCATCATTTGTAGCATCGAAAATTTTGATGCGATGGGTGTTCACACTGGCGACTCAATCACGGTGGCTCCAGCACAGACATTGACAGACAAGGAATACCAACGAATGCGTGATGCTTCGTTGGCTGTGATTCGGGAGATCGGTGTAGAAACGGGTGGTAGTAATATTCAGTTCGCGATCGAGCCCAACACCGGCCGGATGATCGTAATTGAGATGAACCCGCGGGTCAGTCGTTCAAGTGCACTGGCGAGTAAGGCAACTGGTTTCCCAATCGCGAAAATTGCAGCAAAGTTGGCAATTGGATACCTCTTGTGGGAATTGCCAAATGACATCACGAAGCAAACCAAGGCCTGTTTTGAACCAACGATTGACTATGTCGTTACAAAGATGCCTCGATTTGCGTTCGAAAAATTTCCTGAGGCTGACGCAACACTGACGACGCAAATGAAGAGTGTCGGAGAGACGATGGCCATTGGTCGTACGTTTCGTGAATCGATGCAGAAAGCAATGCGAGGTTTGGAAGTTGGCGCTTTCGGTTTGGGGAGTGACAATCGGGACTTGTGGGGTACCGAGCAGCAGCCTGATTTTGATGAGATCAGAGCGAAATTGAGCACTCCTGGAGCGGAGCGGATTTTTTACATCCGGTACGCACTCAAAGCGGGAATGACCATTGAAGAGGTGTTCGAACTTACAAACATCGATGTGTGGTTCTTGGACCATCTCTCCCAGATCATCGAGCATGAAAATCGGCTGATCGAAATCGGGTCTCTAGAGGAGTTTTCCCGGGATCAGATGTGGGAGGCAAAGCGGGATGGTTTTTCAGATCGTCAAATTGCGAAAATTACATCTGCAACAGAAACCCAAGTTCGGGCAAGATGCCTGGAATTGGGCGTGAAGCCTGTCTTCAAAAGTGTTGACACATGTGCTGCTGAGTTCGAGGCGTATACACCTTACTATTACAGCACTTACGAAGTTGAGGATGAACTGCCTCCCAAGAGTGATAAAAAACGCGTGGTGATTCTGGGCGGTGGTCCGAATCGTATTGGGCAGGGAATCGAATTTGATTACTGCTGCTGCCACGCAAGTTTTGCACTACGTGACATAGGAATCGAAAGTGTCATGGTGAACAGTAATCCGGAGACGGTGAGTACTGATTATGACACCTCGGATATGTTGTTCTTTGAACCGCTCACGATTGAGGATGTTCTGAACGTCTGCGATGCGATTCAACCCGACGGTGTCATTGTTCAGTTTGGAGGACAAACCCCACTGAATCTGGCGAGAGGTTTAGCAGAGGCGGGAGTGCCTGTCATTGGCACGAGTGTTGACACCATTGAGGCGGCAGAAGACAGGGAGTTGTTTCAGCAGTTGATTGATGAGTTGGGGCTGAGGCAACCGCCTAGCGGCATCGCTCGAAATATGGATGAAGCTCGGGTTGAAGCAAAGGTGATCGGTTTTCCGATGCTGGTCAGGCCGAGTTTTGTGCTCGGAGGAAGGGCGATGGAGATTTGTTACGACCAAGCCCAATTCGATCGTTACGTGGCTGAGGCGTTTGTGGTCGCAGACGGACAACCTGTATTGATCGACCGCTTTTTGGAAGATGCCACCGAGGTGGATGTCGATGCCATTGCGGATGGAACTGACTGTGTGATCATGGGGATCATGGAGCACATTGAGGAGGCGGGTGTCCATTCAGGAGACTCAGCCTGCGCGATCCCGCCATTTAGTTTGACGCAACCGGTGCTGAACGAAATTCGTGAAGCGACCAAGAAACTTGCTCAGAAATTGAATGTCATTGGGTTGATGAATATTCAGTTCGCTATCAAGTCGGAAGAACAAGGTCTGATTCTATACGTGCTGGAGGTCAATCCGCGAGCCTCTCGTACAGCCCCGTTTGTTGCGAAAGCGACGGGGGTTCCCGTGGCGAGTATTGCGACGAAGGTTATGGCTGGAATTTCACTTGCCGAACAGAACATCACAGAGGAACCCATTCCACGGCATGTCTCCATCAAGGAAAGTGTTTTCCCTTTCCGGAAGTTTGCCGGTGTGGATATCGTGTTGGGGCCGGAAATGCGAAGCACCGGTGAAGTGATGGGTGTCAGCGACAAGTTCTCGCTTGCGTTCGCAAAAAGCCAAATTGCTGCGGGCAGCCTGTTGCCTGAATCTGGGAAAATCTTCATCAGCCTCAGCTCACGCCACAAAGAGTCGGCTAAGGCAATTGGGGTAGAGTTGCGAGAACTAGGCTTTGAAATTCTCGCTACCTCGGGGACGGCTGCACGGCTGGAAGAAGGTGGAGTTGAGGTGACGCGGGTAAAAAAGTTGGCTGAAGGTCATCCTAATCTCATTGATTATTTGAAAAATGATGATGTACAGCTAATCCTCAATACACCAAGTGGAAAAGGTGCTCGTACGGATGAAGGCCGCATTCGAGCCGCTGCTGTGCAACATGGCGTGCCCTGCATCACCACGCTCGCTGCTGCTGAGGCAGCGGTGCGGGCCATGCGAGCTACACGAGATACAGATTTGGAAGTTGAGTCGCTTCAAAGCCGCTATGCGAAGTCTCTGTGAGCGGCTCAGAAAGAACGAGAAGATCATTACCCGGATGAGATCAAAGGCTTGTGGGCGGCCTCGTTGCCAGCAGGAGTTGCCCACCTTGTTGGGCAGACGGGCAAGTTACCTCGCATAAGGACAGAGCGGAGATGCGAGGCTCGAGGGCCGAATCATATGCTTGTTGAGCTGTTTTCGACTTTTCCTGTTCGATAAACGCCATCATCTCTTAAATTACAGACTTAATTTTCCTGCGCGAGCGCAATACAGTTTTATTCTTTCCCTTGGTACCTGGGCCACGCGTCAACGATGGTAAGTGAAAATCAGTCCAACTCCCTGGTAGACGGGGGACAGTCCACTCACGTGATGGAATTTGACCCGTCGAGTTTGAAGCTACTGGTCATCGACAATGAAGCGGCGCATGCTCGAGCGATGACGGAGAGCCTGGAAAAGGTGGGATACACGTGTGAAGTAGCGACCAGTGGGCCGGAGGCCGCCAGCTTGGTCGAACGTGAAACCTACGACATCATCATCACCGACATGGTCATGAACGATGTCGATGGAATGAAGATTCTCAAGCTTGCACGAGAGCGTTTACCGGACTGCGAAGTGGTGATGGTAACCGGACATGCAACGGTGCCGGTCGCAGTCGAGGCGATGCAAAAAGGTGCTTTCAATTTTTTGGAAAAACCGATCACTCCAAACCGGCTTCGAGCAATTGCAGAGAAAGCTGCGGAGGCGGTGTCACTGAAACGTAGGAATACTGAGCTTCTTCAGAGGCTTGATGAACGTTTTGGTTTTGAGGGCATTATCTATGTCAGCAAGAAGATGCAAATGGTCATTGACCGGTTGCGTCGAATTGCTGCCACTGATGCAACTGTTTTGATTACAGGTGAAAACGGGACGGGCAAGGAGATCATTGCTCAGGCGATTCACCAAAATAGTCCACGGCGTAGCAAACGCATGGTAGCAATCAATACCGGAGCGATAGCGGAGAATCTTGTCGAGAGTGAGTTGTTTGGGCATGTGAAGGGATCATTCACGGATGCAGTATCTGACCGCGAAGGAGCGTTTCAATACGCCAATGGCGGTACTTTATTTCTGGATGAGGTTGGCGATATGCCTGCCAACACGCAGATCAAGTTGCTGCGTGTTCTGGAGGAGAATCAGATCACTCGTGTGGGTGACAACAAAACGATCAAAGTTAATGTGCGTTTGATCTCCGCAACGAATCGTCCGTTACAAGAGATGATTGAGGCTGGTACATTCCGTAAAGACTTGTACCATCGGTTAAAAGTAGTGACGGTCGAGTTGCCCGCTTTGCGTGATCGTCTTGAAGATGTGGTGCCATTAATGGACCACTTCCGGAAAACATTTCTTCGGCGACACGACAAGCCAACGGCTCACTTCACACCAGCGGTGACGAAGCGTTTCTTTTCCTATGACTGGCCTGGTAACGTCAGAGAGTTAAGGAATTTTGTTGAAACAATGGTGGTACTTGATACTGACGGCAAGCTAGACATTGACGATTTGCCACCAGAGTTGGCTGATGAGGCATTGGAAGATGGAGGTGATCCGCAACTGCCAATTCAAGGCGATTCAGACTTGATCGGGAAGCCTTTGGGTGTGATCGAACGGTGGGCGATTGAGGAAACACTCAGGCTCACTAACGATAATCGTGATGAAGCAGCAAAGATTCTTCAGATCGGTGCACGTACTTTGTATCGCCGATTAGATCAGTATAAGAAGGATGAAGAAGAGTAGATCTTCGATCGTTAGCACTCTTCTTGAGAACCATGTGCTTCGCGTGGGATGTACCGACCGGCACCATTGTCGCAATAGTGCTTACTGAGCATCTGTTCGAATTCCTCAGCTGTTCGGATGCGGGTCATATCAAGTCGTACTTCTTCGTGCTGGGGGTGGCACTGGGAATATTTGATACAGAATTTCCTCATCAACAACGGTGCTCGTTGTTCGTTATAAGTTTGCATGCACAACTTAAAATGCGATCTCATTACAGCGGCTTGTTCTTTCAGGTCCGGTGGCGACGGTTTGGGAAGACCTTCCGAAAGTGCTCTTGCTTGTTGGAAAATCCAGGGATTTCCGATTGCTCCTCGTGCGACAGTGACACCATCGATCCCAGTTTCATGGATCATACGCAAGCAGTCTTCGGCGGTGAATAAATCGCCGCTGCCGAGGATGCGAATCCTCGTGCCGACGTGTTGTTTGACTTCTGATAGAAAAGACCAGCGACTGGGGCCGATATAGCGTTGTTGTACGGTTCGGCCGTGCACTGTGGCCCCAGCCAATCCGGCGTCCATGGCGCCGTCAATAATCTGAAAAAAATTGTCGCGGGATTCATCTGAATCATCAATGCCTCGCCGCATTTTTACGGTCACAGGAATCTTATGGGGCACGATATCGCGGGTCCGCCGAAGGATATCAATCGCAACTTCGGGTTGTGACAGGTGGAATCCGCCACGACAGCGACCGAGAACCTTTTTGACCGGACACCCGAAGTTGACGTCAATGATGTCGAAGCCGGCTTCCACTAATTTTAGCGCGCCCATGGCAAACTGCTCAGGTTCAGCGCCCATTAACTGTCCACCCACCGGATGTTCTGTGGGATGGATATCGAGAAAGTGCTTCGTTTTCTGCCGTTTGCTCAGCGCTAGCAGGAAGTGGTCCAACATCACCTCGCAAATCGCGTAACTCGCACCATGTTGACGTGCAATCACTCGCATGGGGAGATCGCTGTAGCCTGACAAGGCAGCTTGCACGATAGGAAAGCCAATCTTGACATTCCCGATGTTTAGCGGTGAGAGGGCGGGGAAGGTAGACACAGAAATAGCACACACTTTTTCAAAATCGATGAACTGCACGAGGTGAATTTGCCAGCGATGTCGGTTAACGTAAAGCTTCCCTATGTCTGGTACACGAAAACTTCGAAAAACGTCATGATGATACGCCTGTGCTTCACCGTGATACCCAGTATCGCGATTATTACCTGTTTTGCCAACTCGCTCGCTGCCAATCCCAACATGAACATCCATTCCAACGTATTTGGCGTTACTCAGGACGGTCAAGACGTCACTCGGTTCACTTTGACTAATTCACATGGCAACAGTGTTTCGGTCATGACTTGGGGAGCCACGCTGCTCGATGTCAATGTCCCTGATCGAGATGGAAATCGAGAAAATGTCAATCTCGCGTTTGATGAACTTGCTCCTTACCTTGATGGGCATCCCTACTTTGGGAGCACTGTTGGCCGCTTTTGTAATCGGATCGAGGAGGGGAAATTCACGATTGATGGTAGGGAATATCAGGTGACAACCAATGCCGGCAAGCATCACATTCATGGCGGAAAAACGAATTTTACCTATCAGAATTGGAGCAGCGAATCGTTCCGTGTGAGTGAGTCGATCGGCGTGCGATTCCAGCTTACAAGCCCTGATGGGCAGGAGGGCTACCCCGGTACGGTACAAGCTACTGTCGAGTATTCCTGGAATGACAAGAACGAGCTTCGAATAGCTTTCAGTGCAACGACTGATGCACCTACACACGTCAATTTGACGAATCACAGTTACTGGAATCTTGGCGGTGCCGGCAGTGGATCAGCGATGGATCATGTGGCAACCATCGAAGCAGATCAGTACCTAGACGTAGATGATGATTTGATTCCTACTGGCAAATTGAATTCAGTTGAAAACACCGTGCTCGATTTTCGTGCGGGTATGCCGCTGGGGGAACGTGTGAATCAACTTGCCGCGACCAAGGGATATGATCACTGTTATGTGGTTCGGGGAGCGGCCGGTGAGTTGCGGAAAGCTGCTCGGGTCGTTGATCCGAAATCGGGCCGAGTACTTGAAATCGAAACCACGCAACCTGGAATGCAGCTCTATACCGCAAATCATTTACCTGGCAACGAAAGGTCCAACGGCTATGGAGGACATGACGCATTTTGTCTTGAAACCCAGCATTATCCCAATGCGCCGAATCGCGAGGCGTTTCCAACGACTTTGCTGCAGCCCGGGGATCGGATGCATGAAATCACCATACATCGCTTTTCAACGTTCTAGCACTCACTTGCATCTGAGTTATCGAGTGGCAAGAGGCACCAAGGACAGTAGCCCTGTGTCCTGATCTTGTAAGATCGTCGAGATTTCTTTTAGGAACAGGGTAGGTTCAGTGCTGGTTTGGTAATACGTTCGACGTGCTGGCAGCAGTCAAAGAATTGAATTTTTCTGGATTATGAAGAATTTCAAATAGTGCAGCCAACCGACAACATTAATATTGTTCGGATTACTACTTCTTGCTAATCTTTTCTTAACATTCCATTGTTTCGAGGAGGGTTTGCTGTGACGGCGTATCTGGTTTCGGGGCTCATCTGCACAACGGCGTTATCGGTCCTTGCGTACGCTGCGGGTCGAAGTCAGCGTGTGCATCGGGTCATCTCGAGTCCGATTTGTTTTGCAGTCACGCTTTGTTCGGCAGCTGTTTTGCCGTTGAGCTTGGCGAGTGGTATTCAATGGATTGACTTGCTGCCGCTGCCTGATGTTCTGCTCTGGTCTAGCGTAATAGCGCCGTGTCTGTGTTTTGCCGCTGGGTTAGCAACCTGCCATTCGGCTCTGCGACCCTATTCTCAGCCCTTGGCTGCGGTGAGTCTGGTGGGGATGGCTCTTGGGTATACCTTGGTACCTGTCCTTCGCCCAGCATTTTCGCCGGTAAGCCTTAGCAAAGAGACGCAGTGGGGTGATGGCATTTGTCTACAGAGCCACATATCCACTTGTGCCCCGGCTGCCGCCGTCACTCTATTGCGTAACGCGGGAATTATCGCAGAAGAGCGGGATCTTGTGAGAGTCTGTTCGACGAGCGAGCAAGGTACAGAATCCTTGGGGTTGTACCGTGGAGTCAGGATTTATTCGAACACAGTGTTTCACAAAGTTTGTGTTGCTTCATCGAATACGGATGTCTGGATTTCCGGGCGACAACTTCCCAATTTGTCGATTGTTAACTTCAAAGCATCGAATGGTGGTTTTCCAAACCAACTGTTTGCATCTCGCCGTGACCGGCATGCCGTGGTGGTTTTTGGACGCAATGACACAGGTGGCTGGGTGATCGGAGATCCGGCCTTTGGCAAAACGACATGGAGTGACGAAGAATTTCAGGCACGGTTTACAGGTGAGGCTCTTTACGTTGCTGGACCGCGAAAAAAATTTGAATTCTAAATGAACTCGCCTGATGGCAGCTGTTCACATCGCGACCTACGCTAATCCAACAAGTTGATATAACTCGGTTAGTGAGAATATTAATACCGGGACATCAGGCTAGCTCGGGAACTTCATAACCTTTGCGATATTCTCGATTGAGGAACTGGTTCGCATTCTTCGAGCCAGACCCAACAAATTGTTCGGTTTTGGCATCCAATTCCAGCATAGGGCTTACACGGATGTCGTCGCTCACACGTGACAGTTTGTGGGATCCGAGGTGTGCATCCATTTCGCCCATCAAGGTGGTCCATTGTTCCACGTCGATTCCATCGGCTGCTTCTCTGTCCAAATTTTTTCCAGTGCGGAAAGCAACGTTTGCCAGATTGCACCATCCTGTGCTGTCATTTCCAACTGCGATTTCAGCATTCAAGATGGATGCATCTTGCTGGAGGACCGCATCGATGAAGTTTGCTTGATGCAGAACATTTCCTCCACCTTTGAATTCCTTGATCTTTTTTCCATCCGAGTCGTACGCCGCACCACGCCCTCGTTGGCCTTCATAACGCCCACCTTCGCAATACACGACGTAGCCACTACTGGGTCCCGGATGCGACGGGCTCTTTTTTCCTCCGGGCGTTGCTGGCAAATTGGAAAGTCCGATGACAACTGGGATTGAGCCTGTATCGAAGAAGGCAAAGTGTACATTCGGTGTTTGACCTGCATCGTTGAGCGCGACCCGACCACCCCCGCCCAAGATTCGCTTTGGTAGTGCTACCAAGTCCTGAAAAACATTGTTGCGGACATCATCGAGTACATGCACGCCCCAGTTGCCCATCTCACCCGAACCCGTGTTCCAATCCCAGTGCCAGTCGTAGTGCAATTTTTCGCGTAAGATCGGTTCATCCTGGGCAGGTCCCAGCCACAAGTCGTAAGCGACATTCTTGTCAACGGCGAGAGGCTGGTCACGTTTGCCGATCGAAGGTCGAACTCCGTAGCGATTGACACGTGTGGCGTTGATTTCACCAAGTGATTTTTCTTTATGTAAGAACTTCTTAATCTCTGCTTGCATGGGATCAGATCGTTGCTGAGTACCAATTTGGCAGATTCGATTGTACTTGCGTGCAGCAGCCACAGTTTGCCGTCCTTCCCACTGGCTATGCGACAAAGGCTTTTCGACATACACGTCTTTACCAGCTTGCATGGCCCATATCGCAGCAAGGCAGTGCCAGTGGTTGCAGGTGGCCACGACAACCACATCAATGGAATCTGATGCGATCAAGTCTCGAAGGTCCGTCCAGCTTTGGGCCTTGGGGTATTTCTGTTTGGCCAATCCAAGCCGCTTTTCGTCCACGTCGCACAGGCCAGCAATATTGATGCCATCGACTTCGCTGAATTGTCCCATCAGTTGACCAGCACGACCCCCGCAGCTGATAAAGCCAAGATTGACTTCGTCATTCGCGTTTGCCGCTCGCAATTTCTCGGCTGCGAGGCTGCTTGTGAAACCGGTTGCAAGCGTGCCGGCCATGAAATTACGACGATTAAAAACAGTCATGGAGTACAGTTTCTCTAGGTGGTGAATTGAGTATCAGGTAAGTCCGACCCGCGCATTTTCGCTGTTCGAGTTATTGATTGCGAGTCCCAATTGGGGAACCTCAAGGAAAAACCGAATTCCAAAAATTCTGGTTTCCCGAAGCAAGTCTGTCACCAGGGCGATAGGGATTCAGTTTGCGTTTGGTTGGAATTGAGTTGCAGTCGGTCAGTTTCATCAGGGGCGATTCAAAACCTGGTCAAATAATTGATAGGCTCTGACCCTCATCGGCATTGGGAAGTCGTGGGCGCAGTCGGGTTGTAGGAGACTCAAGCGGTTCTCCGCTCCATGCAGAGCATACACACACCTCGCATTGTCTATCAAACGGCGCACACTGGGAGCTTGGAAATTCGAGTCATGCAACGGTGCGACGACGAGGACTGGTCGTGGTGCGATGGTGGCCAGGATCTCGTCAAAGTCGAATGGGATTTTGTTGAGCCTCTCACGGTAATTAGCGAGGTCCGGCATGTAACGTAGTTGGGTCCAACCTTTTCCTGGAAGCCATTTCGTTGCGTCACCACCGTAGTAATCCTGATAAGAATCGAAACCACAACTGGAAACCACGACCGCGATCCGTTTATCAAATGCAGCGGTGTAGATTGCATTGTGGCCACCTAAAGAATGACCGATCGCACCGATTGCATCCTGCCTGATATACGGTAGCGAGCAGAGTAGGTCGACTCCGCGTATGTTGTCCCACACGGCGAGTAGGGTTCCGCTTCTCCAGCCCAATCTTTTTATATCCGGTTGGTAGTCCGCAAGAAGCGGATATGCAGGGGCTAGGGTGATATAGCCGCGGGACGCCAGTTCACTTGCATATTGTCGATTTGGTTTTCCACCAAGGCCAACCACTACTCCATTGCCAACCTTATTGTCCGTCGGGTGAAGGCAAAGAACAGCTGGCAACGGCTTTGCATCTTTTTTGAGTGCTGCTTTTGGAACACACAGAAATGCTGGCGTTTTGTTACCTTCTTGCGACTGATACATAATTCTTCGTCGCACGTAATTTCCACAGTCAACCTCCTCGATTAATTCCATTTCAGGAGCATCGCGTCGTGCGAATTCTGGCAGTTGTCCCATCACAGACTGCATAGCAATGAGGATCGATTTTTTTCTCGCTGCCCATTCGGTTGTTGTAGTGGCCTTGCGTGTTTGGCCGTCGATCCCGGTGAAACGCATTAGGTCATTACGCTCTTTATCTTGGCTTTTTTCTGATAAGCCACTCTCGGTCTTCTTCTTTGTCCTGCCCGTTTTTTCTGCTCCTCTTTTTAGCGCTCTGTTTGCGGGCTTGGGCGGAGCATTGAGTCGTAACACTGACAGAATTGCGCGATGGTCCGAAGCAACTGATTCACTCAGGACCTCGGTCTTGATGACCGTCCACCGGTTTCGGGGTCTGTATAGGATGAAGTCAATTTGTCGCATCGGTTCTAGGACGGGAACTGTGGGCAATTCCGGCCCCGCAATGCTCCACTCTTCTTGTAGAGTGTCCAATGTCCTACTACCACGGACGTCGTTGAAGTCACCTGCGATGAGACTTGGTGTGTCAGGATCTGTAATTGCTAAGCCATTGACCTGAACAGCTGACGCGACGCGTTCGGAGTCATTAGGCCGATGGTCAAAATGAGTTGCGGCGAAGTTGAGTTTGTTGATTTGTTTTCCGCCGCTTTGCCAAACTACCGTTGAGGTTAGCAAACCGCGTTGTTCACCCCGACTGTGGTTGGGAAGCAGGGTATGTTTCTTGGATTCGATTTTAAATCGGCTCAAGATCGAATTCCCATAGGATCCGCCTTGAAGAGGAATGTTCTCAGCGAACAGCACTCGCATACCTGTGAGCCTGCCAAGTTCCAAAGGTTGGTCAATTGAGCTGCTTCGACGCACGCGTTGATCAACTTCCTGAAGAGACACGAGATCAGGGTTCACTGATTGAATCACTTCTGCGATGCGGCTGAGATCCAATTTTCCATCTGTTCCTGCAGCATGGTGAATGTTGTAGCTGAGGATTTTCAGAATAGGTTCGGTTGGTTTGCTGTGGGGCGTCGCGTTCTTTGTCGTGACTTGCTGGTTTGCTTCAGTTTGTGCAGGTTTACCAGCTAGGTTTTTTTTGGAGACAGATGAGAATATTAACCATACCGCGGAGGCGATGATCAAGACGGGTTTCGACTGTGCGAATTCTGGGATCATAGGTTTTCCGAAATGAAGCACGCGATAAATAGACAAGCATGTGTTACCAACAGGCCAGTGGTGATGCGTTTGAATTTGGAATGAAGCCCAAGGATTGCAGTGGCGCATCCAAGTGCCGCAATGATGCAACCGCCGATCGGAAACCATGCCAAAGCGAGGATTGCGAATCCTAGTAGCATGGTAGCGGCTACAACTCCGCCCATGGCTGTGTACTGGAGAGGTCCGAGGTTGTGCAATGCAACTGCGGATGGCAGGTTTTGTTTTTTCCCACTGGGAGCAGCCGCGAATGGTGAACCAACTCGGTCGGGTGTGTCATCGACAATCCGAGCCATGACTGGCGCATCATCATTGACGTTTTCGTTAACTTCGTCGCCAACAGAATCTGGTTCCTGCATCGGATTCGTCAGAGCCGGGTTTGGGTTGTCTTCGTCCGGGCTTGGTTGCGGCGAATTGTCCATCGGTGAAGTTGTTGCCTGTGATGATGAAAGAAGAATCAAGGGACGAGAAGGTTTCAGAGACGAAGCAGGTTAGAATGAAGCCAGTTGCAGGTTGGATTTATCATTGCCACCAAGGACGCTTGCAGTTTATTATCGAGACATCGCGATGGCTCATCTTAACCGATTTTCGATTAAATCGTGTGGTTATGCCCGCGCACAAATTGCCCTCTTAGGGCGACTGCTGGCTAAGTTCTTTCATCGGCCTGCACCTTGGCGGTGTGCAGTACTGGTGTCGGTTGTTTTAGTCGACAGCGAACGTTCGGATTCTCGAACCAAATGGGCTGGCGGGGCCGTACAAATCAAGACGTGCAACTTGGAACAACACTCGAATAACAGATGAAAATAGCAGGAAATATTTTGCGGGACACAAAATCAACGTTCATTTTGGCGGGCGCATGTGTGGTGATGCTTGGCGGTTTTTGGGTTGCTAAAGCCGAAGAATTTAGACAGCCCGAGCCTCTCGAGCCGGACATTGCTGAGGCGTCCTCGGAAGGAATTGAATCGATGGCAGGGATTCGAATCCCGACAGGTTGGGAGATTCAGTTGTATGCGGCGGAGCCGGATCTTGCCAACGTCGTTGCGTTTGATATTGATAACTTTGGTCGCGTCTATGTTTGTGAGACTTTTCGTCAGAATCGGGGAGTCACTGACAATCGCGCCCACGATGACGAGTGGGTGAAAGCCGACTTGGCCGCGCAAACGGTGCAAGATCGTATTGATTATCACCAACAATTGTTGGGTGATGCTGCGGTCACCTACGCACAACATGATGACCGGGTGCGTCGCCTTGAGGATACGGATGGTGATGGAAAAGCTGATAACAGCTATGTCCTGGCGAACAGATTCAATCGGCTCGAAGAGGGCACCGGTGCAGGAATCCTGGTTCGAGGATCGGACATCTATTACACATGCATCCCAAAGCTTTGGAAGTTGGTGGATAAGGATGACAATGGTGTTGCGGATGAGAGAGTCGTCTTGTCAGACGGCTACGGAGTGCGTGTCGCCTTCCGCGGTCATGACATGCATGGTCTCATTTTAGGGCCTGATGGTCGTTTGTATTTCAGTATTGGTGATCGTGGATATCACGTCACGACCGATGACGGTCGGGTATTAGCTGACCCTGAATCAGGAGCCGTTTTTCGTTGTGAGTTGGATGGATCTGGGCTGGAGGTTTTTGCCACCGGCCTTCGAAATCCTCAGGAACTTGCGTTCAACGACGTTGGTGATTTGTTTTCCGTCGATAACAACAGTGATAGCGGAGATCAGGCGCGTGTGGTGCATATTTTGGAAGGTGGCGATTCCGGTTGGCGTATGCACTATCAGTATTTACCTGATCGAGGCCCTTTCAATCAGGACCGGATCTGGGAACCACTTCATGAGGAACAACCAGCGTATATCGTTCCTCCCATTGTGAACTTGACTGATGGGCCAAGTGGTCTGGCTTTTTATCCGGGTACCGGATTCGGTGATGCACTGAAAGATAATTTTCTCATTTGCGACTTTCGCGGAGGTCCGGCGAATAGTGGGATTCGTAGCTTTACGCTGGAGCCGAAAGGTGCCTGCTATCGCCTTGCCAGTGATAGTGATCCCATTTGGTCGGTGTTGGCGACAGATCTCGCGTTTGGGCCCGATGGAGCTCTTTACATCAGCGACTGGGTTGATGGCTGGGACGGATTGGGCAAGGGACGGATGTACCGTGTTACGGATCCACGTCACCGTGACACGCCGATTGTGAAAGAAGTGCAGCGGTTGCTCGGATCAGATTGGGCCAGACATACCATTGAAGCACTCACTGATTATCTCTCCCATGTTGATCGCCGCATCCGCTTTGAGGCGCAGTGGGAACTGGCTCGACGGCGTGAATTGGATACTTTGCTTGCCTTGGCGACCAACGCGGAGTTCGATTCGGTCGGGCGTTTGCACGCTTTGTGGGGTGCCGATCAGGTTCTCAGGAAGGATCCGGATGCTCGCGATGCATCATTGAAAAAGTTACATCCGCTACTTCAGGACACAAATGACGTTTTACGAGCTGCAGCAGTCAAGGTTGCAGGTGAGCGTCTGGATTTCGGAGCAGTCGTACTTCTGCGAGCGTTATTGAGTGATCCCTCACCACGTGTCCAATATTTTTCCATTTTGGCCCTCTCGAAGTTGGAAGATGGTGATGCATTTCCGCAAGTTGTTGAGCAGTTGGTACCCGCTGAGAACAAAGATGCTGCCTTGCGGCATGCTGGTGTGACCTATTTGGTTAGTCTTCGCGATCCGTTGAAAATCGCAGCTTTGCACGAGCACCCGAGCGAACCAGTCCGCCGTATTGCTGTGGTGGCATTGCGGCGGCTAAAAATGAAGGAGACTTCGTTGTTTCTCAAGGATGAAAGTAATTTGGTCGTGTTGGAGGCGGCGAGGGCTATTCATGATAAACCGATTCCATCGGCAATGAGTGCGTTGGCAGACATGGTTGGCGTTTCGGATGGCTCAAAGCAGTTGCTGCGTCGGATATTGAATGCCAACTACCGTATTGGGACGGCCAAGTCTGCGTCGAAATTGGCTGCTTTTGCGAGTCGGGAATCAGCGATTCCAGAAATGCGGGTTGAGGCATTGGAGATGCTGGGGCAATGGGCACAACCCGACCCACGTGATCGTGTTCTGAATGCCCATCGTCCTCTGGTGGGTCGTGACGCGTTGGTAGCAAAGAAAGCCTTGGAGCCACATGTCGATTCTCTGATCACAGCACCCCAGTCAGTGCGTGAAAAGGCGATCGAGGTGGCCTCAAAATTGGGGATTTCAGGAATTGCGCCGGTCTTGGTTAATCGGATCACGAATGCAAGTCTTTCCCCCGCGACACGTGCGGTTTCCTTGGCTGCCCTGAACCGTTTGAATCCGAAGACCGCTGTTGCCCTAGCTCGGCAAGTTAAACTGAAGCCCGTTACAAAATTACTGCCAGAAGCATTGAAGGTCCTCGCACAACACGATTCAGTAGCTTCGCTGCCGCGTTTTATTGAGGCTACTGAGAGTCGGAATCTGAAAGTGAGGCAATTGGCTTGGGATATTTTGGCTGAATGTGGTGGTCCCGATGTTGTGGCGACGATTGAAAAGGGTGTCAGATCTTATCTGGAGGGCACTCTGTCAACAGATGTTCAGCTGAACGTGGTTGAAGCTGCGGATGGAAAGGTCAGTCGCGAGTTACAATCTGCTTTGGATGAATACGCCAAAGTGTCGTCGGGACAGGATCCATTAGCACCATGGTTGGTGGCATTGGATGGGGGAGATGCGGAAAAAGGTCGAGTTAGTTTCTTTGAAAATACAAAATTGTCGTGTCTAAGATGCCATAAAATTGATCGGGCGGGGGGGGGCAGTGGGGCCAGAGCTCACTCGAATCGGAGGGCAAAAAGATCGAAGGTATTTGTTGGAGTCCATCTGTTTACCGGATGCGCAAATTGCCAAGAATTTCGAAACTGCGGTCATCGCCGACGATCTTGGTCAGGTTTTCACTGGCATCGTAAAGTCTGAGAATGAGGAGTTCGTTGAGCTGGTTCAGAATGATGGTGGGCAGGTTCGCATTCTGCTCGATGAGATCGTTGCGCGGCGAAAAGGGATTTCAGCCATGCCAGCAGACCTGACAAAGCTGATGTCCAAACGTGAATTGAGGGACTTGGTGGCCTATCTCGTGAGTCTGAAGTCGAGTAAACGCGGTGCCGACGAGGTTGAGTGATCTGGGTTTTTCGGTTCGTGACATCATGATTTACTCCAAACGCCGAGAGCCATTGTTGGAGTGCATTGTGCTGAGCTAAGTGGTTGGTTCACCAAGGCTTGACGCAGCGGTTTTGTTGCCTGAGACGCTATTGCCTCTTACTGGATGACTTTGTTGCTGAACCAACAGGTTAGAGCGATTTTGAATGATCTACTGATCCGTTATTCGAACCACCTGTATTCCAATAACTGGTCAACGCTCTCCGAGCGGTTCACATCGCATGAGTGGGGTTGCATAGGGCCGGTTTGCGATCAGCGTTTTTCCAGCCGAATTTGCTCGCCTGATTCGGATGATTTTTGATCGATGCAAACATGAGCGTGGGTTAACCGATGATGAAGCATTGTCTGCTGTGGGGTGTAATGTCTCATTTCAACTCGAGGTAGCTTCTGAGCAACAGTCTATTATCACTGTTGATTTTGACACTGCTAGCCAGATGGGCGAGTCGAATTCAGGGAGAAGCAACTGCCGCTTCTGCCATGGGTCTTGAAAGTTCAAAACCTGTTGCCAGAGATATGGACGTAACAGCCTCAGCAAATTTGATTAGCACTCTTTCAATTGCTGTACAGCTTGTCGGGCGCGGGCAAGAAAATCTTTCTTCGGCTCACCTGTCTCTAAAAAGATTGGGGAGCCGATAGTGATGCAGCTGAGCAAGGGAACCGGCAGAACTTCTCCTCGTGGCAAAATCCGATTGACGTTGTCAATGTACACAGGCACCAATTCTAGGTCAGGCCGTTTTTTTGCCATGTAGAACAAGCCACTTTTGAATTTCCCCATCTCATCATCTCCAGCAGATCTGCCACCCTCGGGAAACATGATTAGGGAATACACATCACCCATTTGCTGAAGCATGATATCGATGGGGCTCTTGTGAACTTTGATCTCCTTGCGATCCACAAGCAGAGCGTTGAAGCTTTCTGCCATGTGGGGCTTCAGCCAACCTTTGGACCAGTAGTCTTTGGCCGCAACAGGACGTGTGATTCGTCGGAGTTCACGCGGCAAGGCAGACCACAGCACAACAGCATCGAGATGGCTTGTGTGATTGGCGAAATAGATGCGTTGGCAGGTGTCAGGCTGGCAATCAACCCAACGTACAGTGAATCCACTGAAGAGCTTCGCTAGCAGGACGATAACGTGACTCGTGAATGTCATTGGCTGAATCTAACGTCAAAGTCGTTCTGCAACTTGCCTGGAGCTTGAGAAAAATATCGCAGGTATGCGTTCGGTGTCTTATTCATCCGATGATATTGTCTCCAGCATTTTCCTGTTGGCGGATGGTGACCGGCCAGCCAGCAAATTGATTTTCATTTTTTCCATCCGTGGCATCGATCAGGAAACGGAAACAGTCGATCTGGTAGGTTTTTTCTTCCGTGTCGATCGTCACAAGGCCGAAGCCACTTCCTTTTTGATGCGCCTTCTCGTAGCGATTTTTCTTTGTGCCTACCTCTGGATTCCCGATGGCGTAAACGTAAACCATGTTTCCAAAACCGTCGAGGTATTCTCCTGTGTTTTCCAAGCCATGTGCTGGTCGTTTTTGGTGCGGCATGCCAACTTCATCTGGTCGCCACCAACGGGGGTAGCCTGCGGCTATTGCTGGTGTGCAAAAAGACCACATGCTATCGCGTTGACGCTCCACTCCATATTGCGACAACGAGCTCAGGTGTTGGTCTCCGTTGATATGCAATGCCTTCGATTCGCGAAGGATGTCAATGGCACGATCTCGTGGCGTTTGCGGCCAGCCTCCTGAGTCGAGATCCGCTTTCAGATAACCATCATATTTTCCATGATGAGTTGCAAGTCCTGCAAATACCGTCTGGCTCAGCAGGATCTTCATTTTGTGACCGCGCCAATCTTTTCCCCATTGCCTCAGGAACGACTCTTGGCGGGAGCCCAGCAGATGGAGCCCCGGTTTGTCGAGCACAGTTGTTTGGAAGTTTTGGTCTTTGACATGGTCAGCGCGGCCACTGCCGGTATCAACATGTTGGGGGCCACTCTTGAATTGCCGATCGCCGAGGATCGCAAAGCTTACGTCACCATATACCATGTCGCCGTAGTAAACGCTGATGCCCTGTTGGACAGGAGTGGGGTCATGGACATCCGGATGATGTGCTGTATTCGTCTTATGCACAACATTGACCATGCGTGCTGGTTCTCTGTACCCGCCATTGGATGAAGCACCCCCGGTTTGGACATCCATCGGGACTCCACCTTCGCCCCAGATGTTACCTTGGAAAACATCATGATCATCTGCAAGACAGATCGTTGGTCGGTCACGCATTGCGTCCCTGAACGACCATCCAAACATGTAGTATTTTCGAAGATAGTTCAGGATTGCCGGCTCAGCTGGATCACGGATCAGTCCATAGCCGCCATGGCTTTCGTAGAGCTGATCACCAGAAAAGTAGATCAGATCTGGGTCAAGCTTGACAATGTTTTCAGCTACAGGCTCGTATGGGAAGCCGTAATGATTTTGGCATGTTAGGGCTCCTATTCTCAGTGGTCTTCCTGCGGGGTTGGCTTTGATCATGCCACTCCAACTTGACTCCTCTTCGACACCATCTTTCTTCAGTTCCCTGTACAATAATCGGTATGGCGTGGCGGCTTTTTCATTCCAATGTGGAATTCGAAAAGTCGCTGTCCATGCATCTGTGTCCAACGCTGTATGACCGAGCGATTTCCAGTTCCCGTCGACTTTGACCTGCAATTCAATCTTCTGGTTGTCCTGCTTTCCCAGTGGTCCAGTGAGAGCACTGATTTTCAGTACGAAACCTTCGTTACTACGCGAGTCACTTAAGGAATACATTGACCACAGGATCGGGCCGAATTTTCGTGATTCATCGATGGTGAATGCGTTCCCAGTGGCTGCCCAATCTTTGAAGCGATATCGTCCACCTTGACCTTTTTTCAGTTTGGCGTCGAAGTTGTTGACCAGAGAAATGTTTCCAAGCACTGCTGGGGACTGAACTGTTGTGGTCAGTTGATCAAGTTTCTTTCCCGAGGGGGTTTCAGCAATGAGCGTGAGTTCAACCTGCGTCCCCAGTCCACGCCCATCGAGCCTTAGAATAGTCTCATCAGCAAGATCGATGGATCGGCTACCTACATTGCGGCCCAGTACCAGTTTTCCCTCGAGCACCCCGGCATTGATTCCACCATTTGCAAAGCAGTTGCTACGATATTCGTTCAGTTCGCTCTTGGTGCCTATTCGAAAACCTGCACCCGCATCTTTCTTTTGACCACCAATTTTTTGCATTGTGACACGCATCTCAGCTGAGCCGCTTGGATCAGTCCATTGGTGTGTGATGAGATGCAGATTGCGATTTCCCCCGGTGGTTTGGCATTCTGCGGCCCCATCTTTGATTCGCCAGTCTTCCATTGGATTTGCCCAGATTCGGGCGTCCAGCCAGACGCGATCATGCGTTTTGGACCACGACACGGTGGCATTTAGATCCGAGGCATTGAGATCCGAGGCATTGAGATCCGTTGAATTCGCCAACGGAGCGGTGTCAGGATTCGATGCCTGATCGTCGCCACGTAGCGTTCGTGATAGACCCAAGCATGCTCCTCCGAGAGCAAGTAATTTCAGGGTGATGCGTCGGGTGAGAGACTTCATCAAATGATCCTTTGGATTGGTTGTGGCATTCTATTTTGCTTCATGCAGCCGAGCACAGTTCGCTTTAAAGCTCAATACCCGATTGTCCATCCCAGCGGACAAAGCCTTCGATTGCAGCATACTCAGCCAAGCCGATTTCATCGTACCTTCTTGCGGTATCAGCATTGCGTTGTTCGGCTCTTTGCCAGAATTCCCGAACGTCAGATCCGGGGAACAAGGCGCGATCTTTTTGAGATTCGTGTTTGAAGATAGCAGCCCGCTTTTTTTCAACTTCGGTTGGACTCAGCGGAACTGCCATTTCGATTTGGTGAGGAGGCCATTCCTGCCAGGCTCCACGGTATAGCCAAATTGCGCAACTTTCGTACCACGCATCCTGTTCACACTGCTTGCAGGATTGAAGGATGGCTGACAGGCAGGTACGGTGCGTTCCATGTGGATCAGACAGGTCACCGGCAGCGTAAATCTGATGAGGTTGGATTTTGCGAAGCAGGTTCAACGTGATGTTGATATCGGCGGACGATATCGGGCTCTTTTTCACGCGGCCAGTTTGGTAGAACGGCAAGTCCAGAAAATGTAGATGTTCATCTTTGACTCCACAACATCGAGCGCCCTCGCGTGCTTCACCACGTCGAATCAAACCCTTGATACGCTGCACCTGATCACTGTCGACTTGTCCTGGTTGTTTTTTCCGCAAAGCTTCATCAATGTGTGATTCCAACTCGGCAAGACCCGTAGTGTGAATTTGGAACTCGCTGCAGAATTCTTCCACAAACTCGGCAAACCGAATCGCGTCTTCATCAAAGACGGCAATGTTCCCCGAAGTTTGATAGGCAATGTGAACCTCATGACCCTGCTCAACCAGGCGGATCAAAGTTCCGCCCATCGAAATGACATCATCGTCCGGATGTGGCGAGAACACGATGATGCGTTTTGGAAAGATGTCGTCACGGTGCCCGGGTCGATCACCCACTTGTTTTGCATGCTCTGGTTTGCCACCGGGCCACCCGGTGATTGTCGAATGCATATGACGAAAAACTCGCAGATTTATATCGTACGCATTTCCATGGGCTGCCAGTAGGTCCTGCAAGCCCTGTTCGTTATAGTCCGCGTCTGTGAGTTTGAGGACGGCTTTACCCAGTTCTTGTGATAGATCTATTACGGCTCGCCTGATGGTCTCGGAGTCCCAGTTGACCTCACCCAGAAGCCATGGAGCCTGGGAGCGTGTCAAGCTCGAAGCAGCAGATTCATCGAGTAAGAAGCATCTATCTGGGTGGTCTTGCAGGAACGTGGCGGGGATCGTTGTGTTCGCGTAGCCTTCAACAGTCTTGGCGACGATGTCGGCTTTGCCTTCACCAAACGCAAGCAGCATGATGCGTTTTGCTTCGAGGATCGTACCCACACCCATGGTGATCGCGAAACGGGGAACATTCTCAGTACCAAAGAAGTCACTGGCGGCATCAGTGCGGGTTACCCTATCCAAGGTAATCATTCGCGTCCTCGTTGCCCGATCCGATCCAGGTTCATTCAATCCAATATGACCGGTGCGATTGATTCCGAGAAGCTGGATGTCGATACCACCACAGTCATGTATTAGCTGTTCGTATTGGTGGCAGTATTCAGCTACATCCCCCTTTGGAATGGCTCCATCAGGGATGTGTATGTTGCTGGGTTGGATGTCAACGAGATCGAATAGATGCTCGTGCATGAATCGAGCAACGCTCTGCAACTCAAGAGGTTGCATTGGAAAATATTCGTCAAGATTAAACGTGATGACATTGGCAAAAGAAATTTCGCCCCTTCGGTGCATCCGCACGAGTTCATCATAAACATTGACAGGCGAAGAGCCAGCAACCAGTCCCAGGACACACATCTGCTCCTGCTTTGCTTTATCACGTATCAGTTCTGCGATTTCTCTCGCTGCTGCGACACTGGCGTCGGATGCACGATTGAAAACGCTACAAGGAATTCGTTCATTGGGAAATTCAATCACGATGCAATTACCTGTTGTGCGACCTTGGCTGCTCCAATGACACCGGCATCATTGCCGAGTGAAGCAAATTCGACTTGCAAATGACTACCCACCTCTTCAAGAGTGGTGGAGATAATCGTATTCCGTACCGTTGCTAAAAATTTTTGTCCCACTTTGGATTGGCTGCCCCCGAAGGTCATCGCTCCACCCAGCAACACAACAGTGGGGTCGATTACCTGAGCCAACTGGCCGATTGCCTGCCCGAGATATCTGGCGGTTTGGTCAATTACTATGTTGCATAGTTCACAGCCGTTTTGAGCGCGTGCGGCAATGTCTCTGGGAGTAACAATATCTGTTGTCAATAATGACGCGATCTCTGAGTTGTTCGTTGTCTTCGCCAATGAGTGCAATTGTCTGACAACTCCTTTTGACCCGGCATAAGCTTCTAGGTGGCCCATTTTTCCACATGTGCATGGAAGAGCCTCCTTGCCAAATCTGATTGCGATGTGCCCGAGTTCGCCAGCACAACCATGATCACCGCCGTACGGGGAACCATTCATCACCAAGCCACAGCCGATACCCGTTCCAAGCGTTACCAGTGCGAGTGATTTGTTGCCAAGAGATCTTAGTGCGTGTTCGGCGTAGGCTGCTGAGTTCGCATCATTCACGACGACGTTCGGCAGATCTCTTGATTTGCGGAGAATTTCCCGCAGACGTTTTCCCTTCCATTGAGGTAGGTTCACAACTTCGCGCAGGACGGCTTCTCGAGAATCAAGCACGCCTGGAACAGCCAAGCCAATACCAGACAACTTGAATTTACAGTACTCCGGGGAAGATAATTCGCGATCAGCAAAGGCGACTGACGCATCAAACACTCGTTCAGGTGTTACCAGATCTGGAGTCGCCAAAGCATGCTTGGAACGCATGACGCCTGAGGCATCGATGAGCCCCAGTTTTACGTTCGTTCCACCCACATCAATCCCCAGAAATAAATCTTCTTGGGCCGTGGAGGGTGTTGCGCAGATGGTAGGCTTGCTGGTCATAAACCTGATTGGTCATAAACGCGGTAGAGGGCTAGGCAAAGGAATCTCACCTTTTGTTTGCATCATGACTGGTAACGCAGCGAGCTAATGAAGGATAATGACAGCGTGATCCGGTTGCGAATTCACACTCACGGTATTCGCATCAGCAAACAGAATCTACGGTTGTAGATACTTATGTTAATCAAAAACAGCCTGTTGAGGCATGATGACCGTGGGAAAGTAGGCCGGCACGGTACAAAATGAATATAGAAGCTTGCGTCAACCGACGAGCAGGAATGCGTCACAGATTTCGTTTCGTCATAGTCCCTAGCAACATTGCAACCGGTACTATCGATACAGCATGATCACCTCGTAGAAGAGGTTTTGCGAGCCGACTTCTCATTCCGCGTTTCACAGTGATGGAAGGCGTTAGCTGCAGTTCCGCGAACAGACTCTAACATCAAACATTTGAAAGAATGAGACCGTTGGTCGACCTCACAACCTTTCGCGTGAGGAGTCACTGGGTCAAACCATCTGGAAGTCTCCCAGCGGCGACTTCTTCATCCCACTCATCCATGAGCGGCCAGCTTTCTGCGAGCGTACCAAAGTCGGCCATTTTCAAGTAGCCGCGCACCCTTTGAATGGTGGAATCAAGAAGATCACGGTCATTTGCAAAAATTGGACCATGGCTGGGGGCCAACCATTTCACATCACTGTCTCGGATTCGCTCGAGTGATGAGACGAAGGCTTTGATATCGCTTCCATGGTGTGCATCGATGGCCCCAATGCACCCGTCGCGGTAAATATTATCGCCACTGAGGAGGACATCTCCGATCCGAAATGCCAATTGGCTGTTGGTATGACCGGGGGTGTGCCACACTTCAATCTGGAGCGAACCCACTTCAATGATGTCTCCATCATTAACCTCGTGCTCGATTTCAACCGGAGGCATCGCCATCTTCAAGTCCTGTGCCGCGATTTCGGCCAATGTGATTAGGGTATCGCCGGATTGGAGAGGAGCTACGGCATTCGGGTGAGCGGTGACCGACGTCTTCAGTAGCTGCTTGGCTTTCGCGAGTCCTTGGATGTGATCCACATCCGCGTGAGTTGCCACCAAAGTTTTGCAGCGAGAAAACGGAAAATCGACTTGGCGTATGATCTCTACAAAGTCTTCGACTGTTTCTTCATAGCCCACGTCGATCAAGATCCACTCGTCACCATCATAGACAAGGTAGACATTGCACCCGAGGACTTCCCCCGCTTGGAAGTTTAGTTCAATGATTCCTGGGAAAATCGGTTTACGGGTCAGCATGGTATTCGTTGAAAAAAATAGGAGTGAATCAAGCTTCATTGTACGCTGAAGGGCTTCAAGCCTGTAGCCCACAGCTGCAGGACCGAACTCGCGACATTTTGCCCCGGTAGTAGCTGCCTGATGCTATCAGCGGTTCCTGATCGGAAGGAGTTCAGCCAAGCCCTGCCGATAGTTTGGAAAGTGCAGTTTGGAGACTAGATCGCGTTTCATTTTTCGGTTCCAAACCCGTTTATTACTCTCGGACCTCATCATTACCGGGGAACGCGCGTCTGGCGTCACAAACTGTGGTTTTTTCGAGCCAGTTTGATATGCAATTTCCTCGTAAAACTGAGAGCGAACGACGGGTTGATCATCACTAATGACGTACAAACCCTGTGTGTCTCTTCGCAAAGTCGAACAGACTGCTTCGGCGGCATCATCGACGTGGATTAAATTCAAGAAACCGTGCTCTGGTGAGGCGATCGGTCTTCCAGCGATCACATCCGCTGCACGCGGAACTCTACCAGGCCCGTAGATGCCGGAAAGCCGCAGAATCGTCCATGGTGACTGCGGACGCATTTGGTTTAACAAAGATTCTGCCATCAGGTGTGCACGTCCACCATCGCGCACGGGCCGCGTTGGACTCGCTTCGTCGACCCACAAGCCATCTTGCTGGTGGTAGACGCCCGTTGTGCTGATATAGCAAATCTTTGCCTCTGGACTGATGGCGTGCAGTAGGTTGCGTAGGCCACCTACTTGCGATTCAAAGCGATTGTGACAGCTTTTTCGGTCATAGCTGACGCAAATCACGACGTGTTTGACGGCAGGCAGGTCCATCAGCGTCCGTCGATCTGTCCAGTCGGCCACAATCGGCTGAATTCCTTCGCTGGCAAGTTCTCGCTGCTTTCCGCTCTGACGCGTGGTTGCCCAAACCGTGGTTCCATCACGAATTGCCAAACGTGCTACCCGGCGACCCAGGTAGCCGCAACCGAAAATCATGGTTTGATCCGAAACATCGCTCATTTCAGGTGGTTTTCCAATTAGCAGAGGTCACTTTTTCGGGGATCTTGAATAGAGGCTATAATGATCAGCGTATCTTAAGAATGGGTACGTGATCGCCAACTTCGCGTCGCGATTCGAGGCAGCTTTGCAGAACTTCATTACGAAACCACCGGTCGTCGGCAAACCGCAATCAATTGCCCTCACAATAGTCTCTCTCGCTCTGGGCGTCGGAGCGGTGGGTGGTGTTACGGTCGAGGCTCAGTCACCCGCGGTGGCTCCGACGCTGGTTGCAGATTACCGAGAGACGGAGATACCTGTCCCCGGCGGGCTTCAAGAAATCCTTGCTGCCGGAAGCATTCCCAATTCTCTCGCACAACTCCGATTGCTGGAACAGCAATTCGGACAAATTTCGGCATCGGCGAAATTATGCACCGTCAGTATCAAGATTGGGCAGGCACAGGGCTGTGGCGTAATTATCGACGGCGGTGGCAAGGTATTGACCGCTGCTCATGTGGCGATGAGACCCAACAAGCCTGCCACTGTAATTCTGGCAAATGGACGTCGTCTGGACGCGATGACGCTTGGATTGAATAAAAATGTTGATGCGGGCATGTTGCAGATCAGCCCAGGCCAAAATAAGGGAGCGGATTGGCCTCATGCAACGCTGGGTGACAGTAGTAAGTTGGCTCGTGGTATGTGGTGTATTGCGACAGGCCATCCCAGTGGATTTGACCAGACAAGGGGGGTTGTCACGCGAGTCGGCCGCATCGCTCGCGTGAATCGTTCGGCTTTGCGAACTGACTGTGCTTTGATTGGGGGCGATAGTGGTGGACCATTGTTTGATTTGTCGGGGAAACTGATCGCGATCCACAGCCGCATCGGGAATGACGTGGAAGAAAATTTACACATTCCGATTGATAATTACAGCAAGTCGTGGGATCGCCTTGTAGCTGGGGAATCTTGGGGGACGCTACCCGGTTTTCGTCCAGTACTCGGTGTGCAAGGGAACTCTCAAGTTGAGGAGGCTGTGATCGATATCGTTCGCCCCAATTCAGCCGCAAAGAAAGCTGGTATCCAGCAAGGGGACATCATCAAAGAGTTTGGTGATCGCAAAATTACAGATTTTCAATCACTGAAAGAAGCCGTTGCCGAGACGATGCCAGGTGAGAACGTTCGCGTGCGTGGTCAGCGTGATGGAAGTCCCGTCTTCTTTAGGGTGGTGATTGGGCGAGGCGAATAAACGGAAGCAGAGACTTGACGAAATTTCAGATTCGGTTTGGTGCAAGATGGTGATTAGTAGCATGCGATGTTTTGCAGAAAAGCTTCCTTTGGTTTTTATCGCTTTGGTATTGTCCACCGAGGGGCAGGCAGTATTTGCTCAATTTGAGCCCCTCCCACGACGTGATAATGCGTCCATGATGAATCTGGTTCGACCAGTGACGGAGAAAATTTCTGGCTCCGTTGTTCAGGTTTACAGTGGTGATCGACCCGTTGCCTTGGGAACGATAGTCGCTGAAGATGGCTTTATTCTCACGAAACGGAGCGAACTGAGTGGAGATCCGATTCGTGTGCGACTTAGCGACGGACAACTCTTGCCGGCTCGTGTTGCCGCCGTGCGACGGAGCAACGATTTAGCCATGCTCAGGGTCGAAGGCGATCTCACCTTGAGTCCTGCTGAGTTCGCTGGAAAAATACCACCAGTCGCCAGCTTTGTCATTAGCGTGGGGCGCAAGTCCAATCCCATCGGATTGGGTGTGATTGGGGCGAAGCCACGCAGAATTTCTCATCAAGGGCGACTTGGTGTCTTATTGCAGGATGATAGGACCGGCAGGGCTATGGTGCGTGGCGTCTTTCCTGATAGTGGGGCTGAAGCCGCTGGCATCAAGAAAGGAGATCTGATTGTCGCAATCAACGGTCGAGAAGAACGTAGTCGTTTGGGTGTGATTGAAACGTTGCGTGGAATGTTTCCCGGGGAAAGTGTTCGCCTGACAATCACGCGGAATGACGAAGCAAAAGATGCGACAACTCTGGATGTAGATGCGTCCATACGTGAATTGAATGTAATGCGAGAATCTGAAAGTGATGCACGAGTCAACGGACCAAGAAACGTACGCCTCTCAGGTTTTGATCAGGTCATGCAGCATGATACCGTTTTAGATCCCGATGAGTGCGGTGGGCCTCTTATGGACACTCAAGGCAACGTCATTGGGATCAATATCGCTCGTGCGGGTCGCGTTGTTAGTTACGCGCTGCCAGCGTCACTGATTTTGCCTGAGATGATCAGCATGCTTGCCGAAGCGCGGGCTGCCAGTCGCTAAGCCGAGACCGTGATCCAGTTTCGGTGCCGTTGGTCTGGCCGCTAAATTCGTTACCAGATTTCGTAGATTAGTGAAAGATTCTTTGCATGATTGTGACATCACACCATCGATCTTGCATACGCCCAATTTCCTTTTGTACGCCGACGATTTCGTAACCGTGTCGTTGGTGGAATGATATGCTCCGGCGGTTGTCGCTAATGATTTTGGCAACGGCATGGTGTAAGCCTACCTGGCGACAATGTTCTTCTATTTGTTGCTGCAGTAGATCGCCGATGCCGCGTCCTGTGGAATTCGGATGCAAGTAAATCGCGGTCTCGCAGGTGTAGCGGTAGCCATGACGTTTGCTGTGAGGCCTGGTAGCTGACCAGCCCAGAATCATGTGTTCTGATTCAGCGACGAACCATGCATTGGGTGTCGGCTTTTCAATGAGCTTGCCGACATCGATCGATGCCCAAGCCTGTGTATCGAAGGTCGATCCACCAATTTCTATATGATGGTTGTAGATGTCAGCGATTGCAGTGGCGTCATTTGCGACGGCTTTTCGAATGTGTATGTCAATCATGCTTACCGATGGTGATCACTCAGCCTACAAGAGGCTCATTGGTTGGACACGTGTGTTTCCACAGCCAGCGTATACCGTCGCGAATAGCAGGTTCGTGGTGCTCGGTTGAAAGACCATCATGATCAATTCCTCCCAGAAGGACTTTTCGTACTGATCCGCCATAGCTATCCAGCATTTCATTCTGAAAGTCGATAGGCACAAGTGTGTCGAGTTCAGATTGCAAAATCACCGCATGCAGATTTACTTTTGGAGCGGTTTTCATTGTGTCCATTGCGTCACACAAATCCGCAATGACTGGATTGATAAGACCGAAGTGTGGATAGGGATTGGCTGCTCTCTTGATAACACGCTTTAGTGGGGGGGGATTTCGAAGGATCAAGCCTGTGTGCGTTGGATCTGGAGTGTGCTTGGCCGCGATATGAAGAATAGTAGCGCATCCGAGACTATTGCCACATAACCAGATGGAAGTATTCGGACCAGCATGTTTCTCGGTAATCGCTTGCCAGAAAGCGGAGCCTGCCTGAGCCATTGTTGCAAGACTAGCCTGTCCACTGCTGCCACCGTAACCAGGAGGATTCCAGGTACAAAGGGTGGTTCGTTGGGTATCCAGCATGCGGGCAGGGAACGAAGTGGAGCGTTCGGCTCGACCTGCCGTTCCGGGGAATTTTAGTATCAGTAGTTCAGGCGGCTCAGAATCCTGATGGCTCTGCTGAACAAAGCACTCAATGGTTTCTGTTTCACATGGTAGTATCACTCGTTCCAGCGTCGGGGCGTGAATGGGGTGCTGCGATGGTCGCAGTACCATCCGATCAAGCAGATGGCGGCGGAAAGAGCGTAGGGGTCGCCGCTGCATGGGTAGGGATCACCTCAGATTCGGGGCTTGCCTCAGTGGACACGTTGTCCAGGCTGTGCGCCATCATCGACACCCAGGATAAACACGTCAGCACCACCTGGTCCAGAAGCAGTGACCATTCCTTCGCTAAGCCCAAATCGCATTTTCCGTGGCTTCAGATTGGCAACCATGACAACCAGTCGTCCTACGAGATTCTCAGGCTCGTAGGCGGCCTTGATTCCTGCAAATACCTGCCGACGTTCTTCGCCACCAAGGCTGAGTGTCAACTTCAGCAACTTATTCGCTTCGGGGACGTGCTCAGCGCTGATCACGCGGGCAACCCTGAGATCCACCTTTGCGAAGTCATCGATGGTGATCTCTTCAGAGAGTGGTTCATCTTTGAGTGGCTGGTCACTGTCACTGAAGGTCGGTTGATTATCGGCTGCAGTATCTTCCGCTGCCAGTTCTTTGCTTTCTTCAATCATTTTCTTCAAATCCTCAGGTTGTACTCGATCCATCATACGTTTGAATTTCGATACGGGACTTCCGACCAAAGGCTTCTTGCTTTGGTCCCATGAAGTAATCTCTTCACCCAATAACTCCCCACACTTCACAGCCAACTCAGGCAAGACAGGTGAAAGGTAGACTGCAAGCTGGCGAAATAGATTTAGAGCTACGGTGCATGTGTCGCGTAGTTCGTCGGTTCTTTGTTCGTCCTTCTTCATCTCCCACGGCTTGGCATGCTCAACATACGGATTTGCCGCATCAGCTAGTTCCATGATTTTCCGCATGGCTTTGGCGTATTCACCAGCTTCGTAAGCTTCCGCGATGTCGTCACCCGCTGCTGCTGCAGACGTGAATAGACCACCGTCGTCGGGATACGTTGCGGAGAGTCCTGTCTTATTAGCAAACTTGCCGACGCGACTCGCCAAATTTACGACTTTACCTACCAGATCGCTATTCACCTTTTCGGTGAATTCCTCGACTCCTAAGTCAAGATCTTCTACGCGCGAGGTCAGTTTGGTCGCGTAAAAATATCTTAGGTATGAAGGGTTTGCATATTTTAAATAGGTCTCTGCAGCGACCAACGTTCCGTCACGCTTCGACATCTTCTTGCCGTCGACGTTGAGGAAACCGTGAATGTGTACCTTCGTAGGCATGTTGTACTGAGCTGCGTTCAGCATGCCGGGCCAAAACAGCGTATGAAAGTAAGTAATGTCCTTGCCGATGAAGTGGTGGATTTCACAATCCGGGTCTCGCCACCAGTCTGCCAACTGTTCATCGTTTTTTTCACACCACTCTCGAGTGCTGGCGATGTAGCCAATCGGTGCATCGAACCAAACATACCAGTAGTTGCCAGGGGAGTCTGGTATCTCAAATCCAAAGTAGGGGGACGGCCGGCTGATGTCCCAGTCTCGCAGTTCTTCGGCGAGAAAGTGACCTTTCAAATAGTTTGCGACTTCACTTTGTAACGCGCCACTCGTTTCAACCCAATCAGTCAAAAAAGCATGAAGTTTTTCCAATTGGACAAACAAATGGTTCGATTCACGCAATACCGGAGTCGCACCACTGAGCGTGCTCTTTGGATCAATCAAATCAGTTGGATTGTATGTCGCGCCACATGTGCAATTATCACCGGCCTGATCAGTAAGACCACAACTTGGACACGTCCCACGTACAAAACGGTCTGCCAGAAATGTCTCGGCCTCGGGATCAAAGAGTTGTTCGATTGATCGCTCGGTAATGAGGTCGGCTTCTCGGAGTGATTGCCAGAACTCACCACAGATTTCTCGGTTTGCATTGCTGTTGGTGCTGCCGTAATGATCAAATTGGATTCCAAACCCAGAGAAGTCACGTTGATGAGCTTTGCTCATGTCACCAATCAGGGATTCCTCACTACGCCCCTCCTTGCGGGCGCGGATCATGATCGCTGTGCCGTGGGTGTCATCGGCACAAATATAGATGCAGCGGTTGCCTCGCATTTTTTGAAACCGGACCCAAACGTCAGTCTGGATATATTCCACCAGATGTCCGATGTGAATCGGGCCATTCGCGTAAGGAAGAGCACTGGTGACAAGTATTTTGCGTGTCATGAATGAATGTAATTGGGAAACGGGATCGGGATCAGAATTGTACTCATATGAGACATTTCATACGACGGCACGGTGGCGGTTGAGATCTCGAAAGCATCACTTCGTCTGGGTCCTCGTGGATGGTTGCATTAAAAAAAACTGAAAACCGTGCCTTAATTCCAAAAAAGTCTCAAGTTTCAAAGCCACATCCCTGTTTGATCTTGCCTCGCAATGGGCTTGTCACCGATTATCGACATCCCGGTCGGGTGCGAATTTCGCTCGAACCAGCGGTGCTTTTCGGAGGGCAGGATGCCTCAATGGGAAGCAGAGTTCATGCACATGTTGTCCACGGAGGGGCGAACGCGATGAGATTGTTTTTCGCACTGTTGGTTGCCGGCTCACTCGGGTTCTTGGCTCCATCTCAGGCCGCCTTGGCCGGGGACGCGATTCTGCTGGATTTCTCATCTGCCCACTGCTCTCCCTGTCAGGCTATGAAGCCCACTCTTGCTCAGCTTGCTAGCAATGGTGTGGCAATTCGGCACGTTGATGTGGTCACGGAACCACACTTGGCAGCTCGTTATGGCATCCGCAAGACACCGACGTATGTTGTCTTGTCAGGTGGCCAAGAAGTGGCAAGGTTGATCGGGCAGCAATCACTGGCTGCTTTGCAGACCGCACTAGCGAGCAATCGATCCGGACCTCGGATACCCACCCGAGCAACAGATCCCTCTTTTAAAAATATTGCCGCACCGGCGACTCGGCTTGCGCCACTTGCTGGTGGTGTATCAGCACGTGTCCGGCCAGCCTCTGTAGTGAGCGAAGCGATGCCGAATGTATCACTTGCTCAAGCGATCGAAATAGCGCGTGCCGCAACAGTTCGTCTCCGTGTCCATGATGGACATGGGTATGGAGCTGGTACTGGTACAGTCATTGATACCAACGGTGATCAGGCATTGGTCTTAACATGTGGGCATCTGTTTCGAGAAAACAAGGGGCAAGGAAAGATCGAAGTTGACCTATATGTTGGCGGGCAGACCCAGACAATCATTGGCGAATTACTTGACTATGATGCTGACACACATGATGTTGCACTTGTTGCAATTCGTCCTGGTTTTCAGATGCAGCCAGTCCAAATGATTCATCCGCAGGAACGCGTGCGTACCGGCCAGACTGCGTTTAGCTTTGGTTGTGACCGGGGCGCTGATCCTTCACGACGTGACACAATGATTACCGGTGTTGATAAATATGATCAACACTTGGGAGTTTCCAATCTGGAAATAGCTGGTGCACCAATTGATGGTCGAAGCGGTGGTGGCTTATTTGATGAGGCAGGGAGATTGATCGGTGTGTGTAACGCTGCCGATTACGAGGGTGATGTTGGGATTTATGCTGGACCGGGTTCCGTGCGGTGGCAACTTGACAAAGCAGATCTGTCGACAATTTACCAGCGAGCCCAAGCTCCTCAGGTACGGCTAGCGTCACTGCAGCAAGAAAATTCAAGCGTTGGTGTGAGTTCCACTGGCGAAGCAGATGAAGTTAACGTGTTGAATGGATCAAATCGCGTCTCATCCGGTGAAATGCTTAACGTTAATGGCACGTCGATGAATGATCGTGAAGTGATCGTGATAGTGCGAGACCGCAAGAATCCTACTGGTCCGGCACAGGTGATGACACTGAACCAGCCATCCGCTGACTTGATGCACATGATTCAGCAGCATGCTAAGTGAAGTGGTGACTCGCGGTGGTGTGGCATTCGCTCTTGGAGATTTGTCAATCTTTGGGTGTGACCCCGGCTTGTCCTGCTGGGAACTGAAACTCACTTACGATTTCACCGTTGACTTTTCGATGCTGCAACGTGAGTTGAGATCGCTTTTTGTTGTATTTGATTTCTCCTGATAGAAATCCACCCGCGACACGCAGGAACTGATGGATGGGCCGCTTGTCCTTGGGATTCCATCCGAGTTGATGCTCTTCGCTTCCCGGGCCGCATCCAAATTCCCAGAGACCGGACTCTTTGTCATGAGATGCATACTGCCAATGACGATCACCACAAAGCACGATTAGGTCATCGTATTGCGCCAGTCTATTTCGAAGCTCTATTCCTTCGTGAGCAAAGATTTTGTTGGCGTGATTGTCTTTTTTGTTTTTTCGATCTGGACCAACGATCGGTGTCGGGCTGAATACAAGTTTGAATTTTGCCTCTGAAGTATCAAGCGTTTCAAATAGCCATTCTTTCTGTTCTTTACCCAAGATTGTTTTCTCTGGTCCATCAGGCAGTTGATTAGGGCTTCGGAAATCACGACCTTCAAGTAACCAAACTTGAAGGTCTTGTCCCCATCGCACGGTTTGGTAGCGAGGGTCACGGGTTGGGAATTGTTCGTGATTGAATAAATCCACTCCCTGTTCAAAACTTACCGAGCCGTACTTTTGTCCGGGAGAGCAGTCGTTCTTTAACGTGTCATGATCGTCTTTCAGAAAGTAACTCGTTGTGTTTTGATAAAATTGGCGATTGTTGGGGAGCGCAAAAATTCGGCTCCATTTGAAACGCATCAGTTCCAGGGTCATCGCCCAGGGATCTGGCTTGTCGTAGTATTCAATGTCCCCGGCGTGTACCACAAATTCAGGAGCGATCTTTTCCATCGCTGGATAGATTTTGTGTCCTTGGAGTCCGTCGTCGCGTCGAATGAAATCGTGACAAGTGGTCATGCAGAACTTGATGTTTTTTTGTGCAGCAGTCGCTGGCGCCGTTTCAAAGCCTCCACGAATCACCGCGGTGGGCGGTTGCCCATCAGCGACGCGAGCCTCCACGATGGCGGCATAATCTGTTCCCGGTTTCAGGTCATTCAGTTGCCATTGGGTCGTGAAGTCGTTTGAGGCAACAGTGCGTGTCCACGGCGTACTTTTGAGTGCTCGACGTTGAAGTTTCGGGAAATAGATTAAGCGTACTTCGCCTTGTTTTCCGGGACACGCACCGAACATGTCTTCCAGACGGGCATCTTTGGGCAACTGAGCAGCAAGGAGCTGCTCAGCATCCGTGTTCATGGAAAGCTTTGAAGCTTCTTTTGATGATAACCTCAGGAATGGTTGTCCATCCCTGTTCATCTGCTTGTGGCGTGTTGTTCTCGTCCAAAGCACGATTGAACTTTGGTCCGCCCAACTGTTTCTCATTCCATTGGCCAGAAATGGTCCTGTCGAGTCATTCGCTATTGGTTTGCTGGGTGTTTGGATTTCCGTAAATTGAAAGTGGCGGTATGCAGCTTTACCGCCGTGGTCCGTAAGCATGATCCGGTCACCAGACATTGGCTGACCAAAATTCTTTAGTCCCCAAAATTTGCTGGTCGCAAGATTGGAATCCCAGACGGGACCACCGGTGATAATTTCGGATACCAAGTCACCATTGAGATAGTGTTGCAAGATCGGTCCGTCTGCGACGATTTTCGCCGTGTTCCATTCGCCAGTTGGCTTGAGGTTCTTCAGTACCGTTGGTCCTGACAAGTCATAGATGGCAGCGGTTGAGCCTTTGGTTGATGCGGTTGGACTATCGTCAATGATCTGATATTCGACACCGTAATACTTCGACCCGTATTTTCGGACACGATACTTCAATCCAGTGTTGGTCTTAGCTTGGATTTTCCAGTCAAAGGAGAGCTCAAAGTTGGGTGGCAATGAACGGCTCACAAGGCTGCCTTTGCCACCCTGTGGCTGAACTAAACGAATCTCGCCATCCACGAATTCCCAAGCATCAACTGCGGCATTTTTGTCAGCAGCCTGCCAGAATTCTGGGTTGTTCCAGTCTGCCTTGAGTTCATTGAGTTGTGCGGCTTCGATTTTCTCCTGACCGAAACCGGTTCCGGGAGAAATATATTGCAGGCAGATCAGTACAATCGGAAACGCGAAAAAGCGAAAGTGATTCATCAACAAAGTCTCGGGTGAAGGGTCCTGAAGTTGCAAGAATTCTATCCCGAATCACCTGGCAGGTGGACCTTTCTAATATGAGAAACAGCAATACCCCACGTGATGCATGACTGGATGACCATGAGACTGCAGAACTAGTGGTAACACCGATGAGAAGAAGAATAGGACTCGACGCCGTGAATACCCAGAAAACTTACTTCCGCTGGGATTTGATTTGCTGGTTCGAAAGTGCAGTTGAGAAACGGGAAAGTTCCAGCTCAATTATTTCCAACTCGCTGGTTAGCCAATTACCAAACTCCTCACGAGAGTCGCGACTCAGCGTCGCTGTCAGATCGAACCAATGTTCGCCCTTCGCTTTGACTGATGCAGCCGTCGCCTGCGTTGATGATTGACTGGTACTTGAATGGATCATCTCAGTGATCTCCGTTCTTGTGTTAGAGCGATTAGCATTCAGCGTCTAGCTACTGAACTGCGTTCGAGGCTTTGTAGGTAGAAGAGTTCCTTCAGCGGTTAAAGTTCACTCCAAGCTGTGTCCCGATTGGAAATTATTTTTCGGTGTTTCTTGATAACTGTCTGTCAGTAAAACCGTTTAAGGGCGTTCTGCGTCCTGAACCGCCATCTGGGGCTTGTGATTCCGCAGCGTGTTGATCGTTTCGTAAGAAATACCACTTTCTCAAGTAAATATCGGCAAAACAACCCTTTAAGTGTAAATGAATTCCTTTGCAGTGTCAATAAAGAAAAAAAATACGCCATTGAGTGATTGGTCAACTATGTGCTTATCTGTTTGCAGGTTGCCCGGCTTGCGTGAAGAAATCATTGTTTGAGGATTTTTTGGATGAATTGCCTCCAAGATTGAGTGAGGGTCAGCGAATGAGGGCATGAAACGGTGATCGATGCGAGTGGTATTGGTCACTGATTTCTATCAGCCACCCATTCGAGGAAACCTGAAATGATTAAAAAAATGATGATGGCGGGGGGTGCAATCGCCCTCCTTTCGAGCCTGACTTTCGGCGTGCCACTGTTTAGCTACGCGCGATGTGGCGTCAGTTGGTTGCAGGAATCCGCCGGTGATGCGATGCCGTTGGAGTGGGAACTAAAACGAGCTCGTCAGATGATTGCCGACCTGAAGCCGGAGATCGAAGTGAATGCCAAACGCATTGCTCGTGAGAAAGTTGATTTTGGCAAGTTGGAAAAACAGCTGGATCAGACCAATGAGCGACTCGCAAAGACTCAAAGTGATATCGAGCGATTGAGTGAGGACCTGCGGAGCGAAAATGAGTACTACAGTTATGGAGGTCGCACCTACACATCTGCACAAGTTCAAAGTGATCTAGGGAATCGTTTCAAGCGTTTCAAGACACGTCGGGCAACAGCAGAAAAACTGGGGCAGATGCTATCAGCTCGTGAAGCCTCGTTGCAGGCTGCACAGGAGCGGATGGAAGCCATGCTAGGTGCGAAGAGTCAGTTGGAAGTAGAAGTCGAGAATCTGCAGGCCCGTGTCGGAGCTTTGCGCGTTGCACAAACAAGCAGTCAACTTAATCTGGATGACAGTCAATTGGCCCGTACCCGCGAGTTGTTAGACGAGATTGCCACTAGGATTGATGTTGAGGAGGAGACCATGAGCATCGACGCTGAGTACTTTAGTGAAATTGACCTCGATGAGCCGAACGATGAGAATTTGCTCAATGAGATTTCGTCCTACTTCGATGGAACGCAAGGCAAGCAATCTGAATCTTTTGTGGCCATTCAGATCGACTGATGGGAATTTATTGCATTCATTTCAGCTCATTTTTCCTTCCTGACACAGCAGGCTGATCCGTGTCGGTAATCAAATCCAAACCGAAAAATCTTCAATCTCCAGTATCACGCTGGAGATTGTGGGTCGATGGTTGTGGTGGCTATTTACTGGTTACGGGAGTGCAATGGAGTGTTGGAGGATTGAGTCGGGTAAGTAATGCAGACATCTGTGTTCAGGCTGACTGGCCTCGTTTGGCAGGCCAAATTTCCCGACGAGGGGCTGATTATTTTTGGCAGGGTCAGAATGCAGCAGATCCAAAGATTTTGCTGACTGATGGGACTCCGGTTCCAGTCGACGGATCTGCTTTGATGACATTGGGAAAACCAAGTCAACTTTCAGATACTGCGGTCCTTTCTTTGCATGGGCCTCATCGTTTCGATCAACACGTGGACCACGTTGTTTTGGTGCGTGAGACGATTCTTGTCGGGCCAGGTTCCGATTGTCATCTGAGGTGTCGTGATGCTAGTGATCGGGCCATCCTGCAATTGAAGGACGACCAATGGTATGCCAAGGCTGGTCTTTTGGGTGATTTTCAGAGGCTTGAGGTGGGGTCCAGAATCGTGATTCAATCACTCGCGATGACGTTGGAGCTGGCATGAAGAACGCTGCAAAACAACCAAATACACCAAAACTGCCGAAGTTGGGTGAAAGTTCAGCGCCCATGCCGGATTCGGCTATTGCCTTGAACAGCGTGGGAAATGTCGTCCCAGAGAAGAACACTCTGGATCAATCTCCTCGGAAACCTCGATTAATGAATACACTACTGGCTAAACTGAAGGAGGGTCCAAAGACCCCGCCCTTATCGGCAAATCAGGTGGTCGACCAAAGTTCGCACGTTGAGATGGAGTTTGGCCAAGATGAATTTGAAATGGCTTCTGATTTTGGTGATGGAAGTCTTGATTTGAGTGACGCTGATTCCTCTCACCGCCCAAGTCATGATGAAGTTTGGCTAGGGGAAACGCAGGCTACTGATTCAACGACTCGATCGATGACATTTACGTATTCCCCCGGATCGACACCTTTGCCGCCCTACACGATTTGTCGTGGGGTTGGCCTTGGTGGCTTTGGGGAGGTTTACTTTGCTCTCAGTGATGCTGGGAAGGAGGTTGCACTGAAGCGAATTCAACGCAACCTCGAAATCGAACTCCGTGGTGTTTCGCAATGTTTGAATTTGAAACACCCTAACCTTGTTGCCTTGTTTGACATTTGTCGTGACTCAAAGGATGAGTCATGGGTCGTCATGGAATATGTGGCTGGGCTCAATCTAAGGCAAATTCTTGACGAGTCTCCGGAAGGGTTGTCGATATCAGAGGCCAACCGCTGGATACAAGGGATCGGGGCTGGGGTCCACCATTTACATTGTGCAGGCCTCGTGCATCGGGATCTTAAGCCTGGCAATATTTTTGATGACTTGGGTCAGGTTAAAGTTGGGGACTACGGTCTAAGCAAATTCATTTCTACGTCTCATCGTGGTGGGCACACAGAGAGTGTCGGGACCTTCCATTACATGGCACCGGAAATTGGCCGGGGTCAGTACGGCCGCGAAATTGATATTTATGCCTTGGGCGTTCTGCTGTTTGAATTGTTGACTGGACGAGTTCCGTTTGATGGTGAGAGTTGTCACGAGATTATTGTCAAGCATCTGACTGCAACGCCAGATCTAAGCGGGATCGCTGATCCCTTTCGTTCAACGATTGCTCGATGCTTGGAAAAAGATCCGAGCAAACGATTTTCATCTGTGGCAGAAATGCTGGCTTCACTTGAAAACATTGGAAGTGAATCTTGGGAGCAGCAAGGTTCTGAGCCGACGAATGGTCATCTAGTCGTGGGTGCTGCTTCATCTTCATCAGAATCGGATCCGATTGACGCGATTCTGGTTGCTGCCCCAGTCAAAGCAGGAAATACCCCGAAAGCTGGGCAGCAGACGGCTCAGGAAGATCTATTTGATGAGCCGGTCGCGAGAGCTGTACAGACAAGTTTGCGAGATTTTAGTCGCTGGTGGACCGGGAACAGCCGCAAGTCAGATCCCTATGGCAATCTGATACTGGTGTTGATTTGTGTCTTCATCGCTATTACCCAGTTTGCATGGATGGTTCCGCTGCTCAGTGTGATTGCGTGCGGCTACGTGCCGTATTACGTGATCTGGAAGATGGTTTTGCAATCGAGGCGGCAACCAAAATATGCAGAAGCGCAACGCTTGGCGGTTCAATACGCTCCGCAACGCAAAGTCGTTTCACCTGTCGCTTGGGCCAGCAGCGTACGCAATGAGCTACGTGCCAAGCCGCGTCTGAACCGGCTCGCTGAGTTGAACACCTCGTGGATTGCTGCAACGCTGTCAGCCATCGGCCTAGCAGGGTCGGCAGGAGCAATTCGATTTTACAATGAACCCATGGCTGCCCAGTCAATCGCAACCTACGCATGGCTGGCGATCATCGTGTTAGCTGCCACCTTTGCTGTTTTGGGTTTGGGGAAATTGTGGGAGTGTGACGACGGTGAGCCACTAACCCGCCGACTGGCCTTGGCTGGTGTGGGAGCCGCGGTCGGGTATCTTGCTTTTGTGACGGGTGAGTTTTTGATGATCCCGTTGGATGGTGTTTTGGTCAGGGATTTGGATTCAACCAGCCTTTCACCAAGCCTCTATCCTGAAGGAAAACCAACGGTATCAGCGTTTGTGATCCATTTTGCTTTGCTGTTTGCAGTGTTGCGTTGGTGGAAGCCCGTCGATCCTTTGCGTCGAAAACGCCTCAGTTTGTGGTCAGTGGCGGTTGCTGTTTTTGTAGGTTGGGCAGTGCATCAATTCATTCCGATCCCTGGAGCGATTGGGATCATGGCAGCGGGAGGAATCGCAATCGCTGTTCAACTATCAGCACCGTGGGTTAATCGTAAGGTGATCCAACACGGCAGCTCTCAAAATCAGCCCGCAGAGGGAAACTTTGTCGGTGGCCCTGCAGGAGGAACCAGCAATGTATGACCATCATTGTAAAACACGACTGGTATTGGCAGCACTTGTTCTGCTTGGGTGCACGTCGGGAATGTCAGCGGCAGATGAGCGGACAGCCAAGGCTCGGGATCAAACGATTGATGATCAGCGAACTGAGGTTGGACAGGACCTGAAAGAGTTGTCTGTGCCGCCGCTGAACCATGTTGTTTATCCGGAGAGTCGTCCAGAGTGGATTGGCAATCCGGTGCATGAACGAGACAACGTGTCAACCTTTGTAGTGGTGTCAGGGCCGTGTGAAACGCGAGATGAAAGTTTGCGAGCATTGAAACTGATGCGACGTGCAGCTTTGTCAACTTTTATCGAAAATGTGGTGGGTGCACTTGGGAGTGCTGGCTTTTATCAGGTCAGTGATAAACGATTCGATGAGGAGCTTACGCAGAGACGATATTCTGGTGAGGTGACGGTTGGAGGAATGACACAGTATGAGGATGCTGTGGAAATCCGGATTACTGAATCAGAGCGTGATTCGATTTTGGACGCCTGGAAGAACACCGAAGTCACGCAGCGAATGGCAATGTTGGGAGTAGTGACGGTTGGTGGTTTCCTAACGTTGGTGGCCAGTTCCGCCGTGTTTGGCATCGCCATACGAAGACGCGAACGAAAGTTGTATTCAACCACCGAATCTGCGTGACCAACGGTCTGCTCTAGGTCCACTCGCGGAGCCATTTTTCCAGAATCAGAAGGTTCCAAAGTCTGTAACCATGATTTTGTTCGTTGGTCTCATGACCCCGTACGAGTTCTGCAATCGCTTCCTGTCGGAGATAGGGGCTGATTCTTGCATCTTCTGACAACAGAGTATCGTGCACCATCGGCTTCAGTTCATTCCTAAACCAGTTGGCGATTGGTATGCCAAACCCCATTTTCTTTCGTGTGAAAATTGATTTTGGAATCATTGATCCAAATGTATCCTGCAGGATCAGTTTACCTCTCTTTCCGCGGAATTTCAGATCTACTGGCAATGAAGCCGCGAACTCAACAATGCGGTGGTCGAGTAGTGGTTGTCGCACTTCTAAGCCGTTCGCCATTGATGCGATGTCGACTTTTGTGCAGAGGTCACAAGGCAGGTATGACAGGATATCCGCTGTGGAGGCACGCGTAACCAAATCTCGGCCTGCACTTGGTGTCCAGGCCGAGTCCAGAAAATCAAAGGGATCATCACCCGGTAATGATTCGAGGAAACTGTCGGTGTAGATCGAAGCTCTCAACGATTCAGGGAAAATCTGAAGCCAGTTCAAATATCGTCTTGCTGGTGGTTGATCCAGCGCTTCAAGAAAACGCTTGCCACGCCGCACTAACGACTTTCTTCGGTTCGAGTCAGGGAGCCTTTGAATCAGTTGTAGTCCTGGGATTTTGTGTACAGGAAATAGCCGTCGAAGTTTATTGCTCAGCCATAGGGCACGGTACCGTTCGTACCCAGCAAACAACTCATCTCCACCATCTCCGGACAAAGCTACCGTGACTTCAGATTTTGTGAGTTCCGAGAGGTACCAAGTTGGAACCGCTGATGAATCACCAAATGGTTCGTCGTAATGCCAAACCAGTTTGTCGATGATGTCTACTCCACTGGGCATGACCTCAAATCGTTGGTGTTGGGTTCCAAGGTGATTGGCAACCTGAGCTGCATAAGCAGTCTCGTCAAAATCTGCAACAGGAAATCCGATGCTGAATGTGCGGATCGGTGAATCACATTGCTCGTTGGCAATCGCAGTAATCAAAGATGAATCGATTCCTCCCGACAGGAATGCGCCCAGTGGCACATCACTTTGCATTCGTATTTTTACAGAATCGGTAAGCAGTTCTCGGAGGTGTTCGCAGGCTGTTTCACTGTCAATCGGTTTTTCTATGGAAGGATCAAAATCCCAGTAGCGATGGATCGTCAGTTGGCCATTTTCAAAAATGGCCATGTGTCCAGGTGCTAGTTTTCGAACACCTTTCCAGATCGTTCCCGGGTGAGGGATGTATTGATACGTCAAAAATTCATCAATCGCCGCGGGGTCTATTTCTTCGCAGATTCCTTCGACCGCTGCCAGTGATTTAAGTTCACTACCAAAAACAAGCCGGTTATCTTTGACCGCGTAATAGAGAGGCTTTTGTCCAATACGATCGCGTGCCAACACAAAACGCGTTCGCTTCGCATCCCAGATACCAATTGCAAACATACCATTGAGATGGTTGAAGCAGTCTGCACCATAGTCCTCGTAGAGATGCAGAATCGATTCACCATCCCCATCGGTTGCAAACTGGTGCCCGCGACCCTCAAGTCGTCTTCGGAGTGTCTGGTAATTGTAGATTTCGCCATTGAAGACCATTTGCACGGTATCGTCTTCGTTGGACATTGGTTGTTGAGCACCCTCAAGATCAATGATGCTGAGGCGTCGAAAACCAAGCGCGACACCAATGGAGTTTCCATAAGCGTCCCGTCGGGATGTGTCGATCCAAGTTTGTGAGTCGTTAGGACCACGATGCGAGATGGCATTGGTCATTCTGGTTAACACGTCGGGAGTAATGGACTGTTTCTGGTCGCTCCAGACTGCTCCCGTTATTCCGCACATTTACCACTCCTGAGCATTCCCGACTTGTTTTCATGAAAGAGTATGACGGCCGAGCCGAGCTTACGAAAGAGAGTGTTGGAGGGCATCGTGGTAGTTGCCCATAATCACGCAGTGATTGATGTAAATTGTGTGTTCGTTCCCAAAAAAAATGAGAGCAAGGGGGACCAACCGCGAAAATGCATCATTTTTTGACGGGGAGGACAAGGACTGATTTAAAAGTGATGAATGCGTTGAAGTGATACGGACCACTGGAAAGGTACTGTCAATGCGTTTGATGCTTAGAACTTTTTATCTTGGTATAAATTTGAGGATAACAGCGAGGCCTCGCTGAGGCTGAATCCATGCTGTTATCAGTACCTGGTATGGTCCATGACGGTATTCAGTAATCGAGTCGCTGCCGTTTGCAATGGACAAGCTTCTTATTTGAGTGGGTCAATTCTATGTTCTATCTTCAGGCCTCTGGCTTTGTATTAGTGATTTTGATCACTGCGTTCTCAATCGGTAATGAAGGGCGTGCGGAGGAGGCTCCGACGGCGATGCATCGTGAGAGAATTCAATTCAAGAGCTCGATGGATGACAGTGTTCAGGAAGCAATTCTGATTGCACACCGCCAGAAGGTTCAGCTACCGAAACCTGTTCCACTGGTTGTCAGTCTCCATTCGTGGAGCGCGGATTTAACGCAGCGTAATGATCTTGAGAAACTGGTGCATGGTAAAGGTTGGATTTATCTGTTTCCAGATTTTCGTGGTGCCAATCGTAGTCCGCAAGCATGTGGATCAATGTTGGCCCAGCAGGATATTCTTGATTCGATTTCCTGGGTTACCGAGCATTATCAAGTCGATACCGACAGGATTTATTTGACAGGAACATCAGGCGGCGGCCATATGACGATGCTCATGGCTGCAAGACATCCGAAGTTGTGGCGAGCTGCTAGCGCATGGGTTGGCATCAGTAATCTTGCAGAATGGCATGCACGGCACCGTGGGACGAAGTACGGAAAAATGATCGAACAGTGCTGTGGCGGGGCTCCCGGTTGCTCTTTGGAGGTCGATGCACAGTACAAAAAACGCAGTCCCATCACGTATGCGGCAGACGCTCGTGATGTAGCGATTGACATCAACGCTGGGCTCAAAGATGGTCACGAGGGAAGTGTGCCTGTCAGCCATTCAATCAATCTCTTTAATCGAATCGCGGAAGCGAGGGGTGACCAGCCAGTGACTGAGATCGAAATCTCGCAATTGTCAAAGCCCGGACGACTGGAATCAGCGAAGGCAGGTGATGAAGGCTACGATCCAACTTTTAATCGAAAGTACTTTTTGCGACGACACAGCGGAAAAGCTCGCCTGACTATTTTTAATGGCGGGCATGAAGGTATTGCTTCCGCAACCATTGCTTGGTTCGAGAAGCATCCCTGAGTGAAGCTCTTGGCTTCTCTAGGATGGGGACATCGTGACCACCTCATGAGTGGAGGTTGATCAAACTGAGCGTAATTGCTTGCATTTCATGATAAAAAAACAAAGATACTGAACTTGTGTTTAGTATCTCGCCGCGTTAGGTTGACTCGCGTTAGCCAGTTCAGGGACAAGGGAGGGGTGCAAATGTTGGTGTTGTCAAGAAAAGAAGGCGAGTCGATAGAATTTCGTGATCTGAACGTTTGTGTTCGGGTCATACAGCTGAAGAAGTCAAAAGTGCAGCTTGGGATTGAGGCACCACGGGCTATTCAAGTGGATCGTACAGAGACACTTGCTCGCCAAGATGAAAATGAACGTTCCAGCCGACAGCAGAATCTGTCGGGTTTGACTCGAAAATTTGATCAGAAAAGGATTCAGACGAACGAAAGTGAGCCAGAGCAACGTCTTTTGGATGAGTTAGCAAAGTTGGAAGTTGAGGTGATGACGCTTGCTGAGTTAGTCAATTCAAAGCATCAAGATTTGGCAAGGCAAACCGCTTTGGTTTCATTGGAGCGTTTGAATGGAGTACGGAAGATGCTTCGTGTTTCTTCCAGGACGTATTCAACATTCCGTTCAATGTCTGACTTCATTAAGACCAAGAATTGTAAATCTCACGGTGCTAGCTCTGCCGAGAAAACAGGTGATGAAATTGCCCGTCAAGATTGTCACGAATTAACGCCAACTACTCCGTCACAGATTGACAGTCTTCGTCAGTCCGGAGTTGGATACTTCCTCGAGTCAGACTTGACGAGTTTTTCTGAGCATAGAGCTATGTAAAGATGCGTTGTTTCACGGTCCTGATGTAAATGGATTGACCGGTTACTCGACTCGCTTTGGTCACTTGTCTGTGCGTGTGGTTTCTTGCGTCTGACGCATTTGGTAACCGTAATCAGCGAAGTCTTGCTTGTAGATATTGTTGATGATCGTAATTGATTCTGGGCTAAACGCTTTGGGAGTGGTGATCTGAGCGGTGCTATTGGCGTGTTTGCTATTGTCAAAGCCGGTTGACGTTGCAAAGGCGTTGAGTTCCCCAATCTCTTCCATTTTGTAAACGGTGAGCTGATTCTGATTCACATGAAGTTTTTTGAGGAGCAGATAGCGGGGGTGATCAAGAATCCAGTGCTGAGGTTGAGTGTGCTCATCGAGCCAATAGCACTTTGACAATAGTTCAACGAACTCATCAAACGACGTGTTGATTAGAGTTTCTTGAATCTTCTGATCACTGTCTCGCTTGGTTGAAAGTCCCATGATGGGAAAGAATATACGCTGTGGTTTTTCCCACTTAACTGGTTTAGTCAGATCCGCATTCAGCGGTGTCGATTGAAACTTATCTTTGTATAACGAAATCGCTTTTTGATAAGGGTTTCGGACTGTAAAATGTACATGCGTGCGATCTCTCTTCAACAGAAAGTACGCCTTGTAGCGTTTTATTTTGGTGAAATTGCTGGTTTCGGAAAATGACGAGAACATGACTTTATAATTGGTTAGGATCAATTTGTGACTGTCATGAACACGGAAGTACGGCATCAGGGAGCTCTGAAGAATTAAATGTTGTCGTGACGTGTATGGTTCTCGTGTACGTCAAGCGTGTGCAGTAGGGATGTCTCGAGTCGCATGACCCATTTCGATTTGTGGATGATGGAAGCCAAATCTTGATAAGTGTCCTGAAATGTAATTTTGGGGATAACCAATCCATGTCAGCTGTAGGTTGGTCTAGCAGTTGTTGGACGTTTGGGTGAATAGCAAAAAGTAGGTCTTCGAGTCATGGACATTTTGGCGAGTTATGTGGAGTGCCTACTGCTCAATTGCATCTAGAAAACAGGGGCCGAAACACCACAGCGTGTACAGTATGATGTAATAAATAATATCGGCAGTATGGTGATGCAGTATCGTGATATTGCAGGATAGGGCGATCAGGGCAAGGTAAAGTGATTCCATGGCAACAATTCTGCTAGCCGAAGATAGTTCAACCCATACAGCGCTAATGCGTTCTTTATTGGAGCAGGACGGGCATCGTGTGGAGTGTGTGGTGGATGGACAACTGGCTTGGGAAGCGGTCCAAGCATCGCGACCTGACTTGCTGGTTACCGATTTGCGCATGCCCGAGTTGAATGGTTGCGAGTTGATTGAGAAAGTTATTGGGGAAGCTCTTGATCTACCCTGTATTGTCGTGACAGCGAGAGGGTCAGAGGGGTTAGCTGTTGATGCTTTAGCCGTTGGTGCAGTGAACTTCGTGCCAAAAAATTCTTTGCAGAAACTGTTGAGTCATGTTGTGCGTCAAACCCTGTCAATGGCGGAGGTCAACGCCATTTTCCGCGACTTTTCCGGGCATTTGGAGAACCCAGAATTCAGCCTTGAATTACCCAATGACATAGCAGCGATTGAGCCGACTGTGCTGTATGTCATTCAGACATTGGCTGCTGCCACTGGGCTTTCCACCGTTCAAAGGATACGCGTCGGGGCCGCGCTATCGAGCGGCTTGTTCAATGCAATGTGCTATGGAAATTTGGAAATTAAGGACGAAGATCCAGTTGTCAGTCGCATGTTCGCCGGGGACGAATGCAAGAATGATGAGTTGCGAGAGCGAGCAGTTCATGAACCATACTGCGAGAGAAAGGTGCACTTAAGAGTCTCTGTCAGCACCGTCGACACGCGATTTCTTATATCACATGATGGCCCGGGCCGCTTAACCCGCTTGACTCCGGCACCGGGGACATCGGAGTCGTTCGAAATCGAGCAGTGTCGTGGTTTCGTGTTGATGACAAGCTTCATGGATGACATCATTTTTCAATCGGGCAACAGCAGTGTTGTCCTTGTTAAATCTGACCCTGAAGTCGCTTGATCTGCATGACACAGCTTCCCGTTCGTATCTAAATGGATCTGACCAGAAATTAAGCTTGCCGCGGTTGCACAACGACCTTCATTTGATTCGGGTCACCTGCATGAAGTCTCTCAAACCACTTAGGACCATCGCTCAGTGGGATTGTTGCTGTGATCAGCGGCTTGACATTGATGATTCCTCGATTCATTAAGTCGATGCATTGTGGGTACTCACCGTTGCAACCACAGGTGCCATGCAGTGAAATTTCCCTTGTAACGACCGATTGCAGCGGCAAGTCAATGGTTGGCGAGACGTTTCCCACCAGTGTCACATTACCGCCTTTCCGTACACATTCGATTGCCGTTTTTACAGTCGGTGTCGCACCAACGACTTCAAATGCAATATCAGCACCCCGACCGTTGGTAAGCTTCATGATCATCTCGACAGCATTGCACTGATCACCACGTATTGTTTCATCGGCACCGAGTTGTTTGGCGACCTCGAGGCGTTTGTCATTCAGATCAATTGCGATGATACGCGAGGCGCCCGCCGCGCGAGCTGCTTGCAGAGTGAGTAAGCCGATCATGCCCGCACCAACGACGACAGCTGTATCACCAAGGGAGATTGGAGTGACATTGGCGGCATGTACTGCGACGGAAACGGCTTCGACTAGAGCAGCTTCTTCAAACGGCAGACTATCGGGTAGTCGGTAGACGATTCTTCGTGGCACACTGATTCGTTCAGCAAACGCACCATGCCGGCGGTACTCTTCGCACGAAACCCCCAGTACCATACGGTTGTCGCAGAGGTTTCCACTTCCTTGTCGGCAAAAGTCACATTGGCCGCATGAAACCATGGAATCAAAGGTGACGCGGGTGCCCTCAGGGAGATCTGATACATTCGAACCCGTACCTACGACAATTCCTGATGCCTCGTGCCCCATGACGAGGGGTGGGATCCGGCGACCAGTGCTGCCGTCAAATCCATGGATGTCACTTCCGCATATGCCACAAGCTTCTACCTGAATCAGGACATCATCAGGTCCAACTTCAGGCTCGTTAACCTCTGTGACTTCCATTTCTTCGTATGCGGTCAGCAACATCGCTTTCATCTTGGTCACTCTTCTTTATTGTGCGAGGTTTTCGTTGAGTGTTACGTTCAATATCTTGTCAGGTAAACGCAGTTTAGCACAGGTGACACCAAAGTGATGGATGATGAAACACTTACTGCCTATCATGAGTCTGGGCACGCAGTGATTGCCTATGCGTTGGGTGGAACCATTCAGGGAATGCAGCTTGGTGGTGAAGCAGATGATTGGCTACCAGCTCGTTTTGGGGAGTGTCGGATTCAATGGGGGCGGGTTGATCCTGATCTTGACTGGCAGCGAAAACGAGAGATCTTAACGATCCTCGCTGGTCCAGTAGTCGAGATGGTCTATCGAGACGAACCCTTTCACCCCGCGTTTTACGGACCCTGGAAGCATGACTGGGAGCAAGCTTGGCGAACAGCGACACCGATGTGGGCTGATGAGAAGCGACGCATGGAGGCATTGGAAAAGACTATGGCGGAGCTAAGGCGACAGGTGCAGTTGGAGCGAGTTTGGGCCGCCATTGCGGCACTGGCCGATGAATTGGTCGCGCATGAAATCTTGGAGGAAGAGCGTGTTGAGGATATCCTTGGATTTTGGTTTCGTTAGCTAGCTTAGCAGGTGTTCACAATTGCTACTGACTCGGGCGAGTTCGTGGCCGTGGCAGATGACTTTCATCTCGTTCAGGAGGCGACCACGGCGGTCCCGAAGGATGCAGGCTGGAAACAACTGCGGTCGGGTGGCCTTCATTCTCCACCTGCACTTTCGGACCCGGTTGTTTTTTCTGCATTGCCTTGGCGGCGAGCACGTTGAATCAATCGATTCAGTTGCAGACGCATGACAGGTGAGTCAGGGCTGCGTTTGATGGCGAGTTGCAGACCTTCGATGGCTTGTTTCATATACTCCTGTGCAGCATTGCGGTCGCCCTGTTTCCCTTTCAATTCCGCAAGCGATTCAAGCGTATCGCTATGACGACGTTTGTATAGGAAAACGTTCGATGAGGTTTGGATCAGGGACTCATAGATTTGAAGAACTTCCTTCCAAGTATCTTCGGCAGTTTTATATTTTGCGAGTCGCATTTGACGCTCGGCGAGATTGGCTCGTATGGAAGCATACAGTGCCTTTACATGAGGGAGGTCGGGTGACTTTTCCAACAGTTTCTGGCACAGGTCATGTGCCTCAACTGATCGGCGGACTTGGTCCATGTTGAAAGTCGCAGTGCTGCAGAGCGTTAATGCCAGCTCATATCGGACCGTATCCAAGGTGGGATTTGCAGCGAGCAATTCGCGAAATAAAGCGATTGATCGCTGAATCGAATTTTCTGCTTCGGTCCGGCGTCTGGCAAGTGAAGCGGTCACTGCTTTGTCTCGAAAGGCTCTCGCAAGTTCTACCTGATACTGCTGATTCTCAGGGTGTTCGTTGGTTAATTTGGTTAAGACGTCAATGGATTCTCGAAGCACGGCATTAGCCCTATCGACTCCTGGCTTGGGTTCGGTTAAACGCACTCTTCGTGCTAGCCAGGTCCGACCTGCGCCCTGATTTGGACTTGGTTCATCGATTCCAATCCGTGTTGCATGTGATGCCACCAGACGGTGTGCAATCGCATAATGGAAACGTCCATCTGCAGTGGCCATGACATCAGGGCAAGATTGCAACAAACGTTTGGTTCTGAAAAAGATGGTGTCTGCGTGTTTAAGTCTTCCACGCAGGCCGGTGATGAGGGCCAATTCATTCAGAATGGCAGCTTGTGCAATGACATGTGCTGTTTCCTCAGGGTCACATAATGAGAGTTCGCGAGTTCTGTTAAGCGATTCACTGAAGGCTAGTTCTGCTTTGTGTAAGTCACCAAGCCTCATGCAAATATCTCCCGCATATTTGGCTGCAATTGCGGACTCAGCAAGTAGATCTTTGCTGTTGTTACGCCCCAGTTCATCAAAGAAGCCCAGTAGAGAATTAAGCAATTCGGCATCTTCAGCGGAGACATTTGGCGAGGTTGTATCGGTCACTTCCGCTAGAAACTCTGCACCTGTTTCAATTCCACGGCGGGATATGTTCTCCATTACTTCATTGAGTGCTTTCACAGCGACCTGCAGGTTCTTCTCTGCGAGTACTTTTTGTCCATCTGCTTCAGTTTTGGCAGCCGTTTCTAATGCAAGCGACTTAATCGAATCTTGTTCGGAGGTCTTTGCTCGGTTAAGTGCCTGCTTGGTCTGCCAGAAGCCAAATGCGGAGACACCGGCAAGAGCGCCCAGTAATAAGAAAGTAGTAATCGTCAGGGCAGCAACTTTGGGCTCACGACGGGACCAGCGAATTATCCGTTCTAAGGGATTGGTTTTTCGAGCCGCAATGGGACGATCTGTTAGAAAAAAATTCAGGTCCTCCCTCAGTTCTTCAGCATTCGTGTAGCGATCCTCCGGATCATGCGACAAAGCCTTCAGTAGAATCGTTTCCAGGTCCAGCGCAATATTTGGATTCAATTTGCGAGGGCGTACGGTCACACCACGGGTGGCTTTACGGATAATGTCTGCCGTGCCATTGCCTTCAATGGCCGGCTTTAGCGTTAGAAGCTCATAGAGTGTTAGCCCCAGGGCGTACACCTCACTACGTACGTCATAGTCGCCTTCAAAAGACTCAGGGGGCATGTATTGAGGGGTTCCGACGATGTCTCCAGTTGCAGTGACTGCATTTTGCTCGGCAAGTTTTGCCAAGCCAAAATCTGCAATCCAGAGCGTGTTGTTGTGGTCGAGCAGCAGGTTTGCTGGCTTGATATCACGATGTAATACGCCTTGTGAGTGCGCGTAGTGCAATGCATCAGCTGCAGATATGCCCAAGCTTGCCACCCAACGCTGGTAATCACGCGTATCTTGAATGGCTGACTGTTCGAGACCTGCTATATGGAACGGATCTGCCTCAAGTTCCGCGTGAGTGTTCGCGCCAGGAAATGTATTAGCAGAGTAGATGTCGATAGTTGGAGCAGCGGCGAGCGGATCGCGGTCTAGAGAAGTCAGCCACTGATGCAAGCTCATCCCATCGATGTAGTCCATGACGTAGTAGTGATGCTCGCCACTAGTGCCCACACCGAAGACCGGAACGATATTAGTGTGTCGCAGTTTCGCTGCAGCGCGAGCCTCTCGACGAAATCGTATCAAATGCTTGGATTCGCCAAGAAGATTATTCGCCAACACTTTGATCGCTACCTTGCGGCTCAAGGGTTCATGAATAGCTTCAAATACGGTGCCCATCCCTCCACGCCCAATTTCACGGACAATTTTGTAATCGTCGAGTTCTGTGAAAGTGGTGTGTCTGGCAGATGGGCATGACACTGCATGCTTTGTTTGCTTAAATGTCTCGATAAGTGAGATCGATTCCAGCAGTTCATTAATTTCATCGGCATGTTGCGGATGCATTTCACGGTACACTTCGATCTTTGGAGAGGCACCTCGTCGTATCGCTTCGGTAAATTGTTCCCCAATTTGATCGAGGTCGAAAAGATATGTCTTTGTTGGAGCGATTGACTTCTTTGGCTTTACATTGGCGTTATGGTCAGGTTGACCGTCGTGGTTCATACTTTGCGTCCATGGTGTGAGTCGTCAAATTTGGACATCAGTTGAGAAAGACGACTCATGGCTCTTAGGTAGCGTTTGCTGGCTGCCGAAGGTTGCAGGTTCAAAACACTGGCGGTTTCAATATTTGTCAGTTCTTCAAAGTGCCGCAAGGCGATCACTTCGCGGTCGGTCTCGTCCATTTCATTCAACGATGATTCCAAAAGAGCGATAGTTTCGGCTCTCGCCACGACCTCACTGGCCGCGGTGATGGATCCAGCCAGTTGTGCAGCGAGAGCCATGGAAGTTTGTGCAGATACTTGATAGGGCTGGAGTCCCAGCTCTTTTCGGGCATCTCTTTTTTCTGCTTCTAAGTGCTGCCGATGGATATCCACCAACTGCTGCTTCGCCAGCAGACGAAGCCACAGGAAAGCAGACATCTCTGTTTGTTGCGAAAAGTGCGAGAGCCGTTTTGCTGCGGCAATGTATGTGTCCTGTAAGATATCTGAATCCGAAACTCTCGCTGCGATTCGATAATCAATCCGAAACTGGATGATGCGGCGAAGACGATCGCGGTAGTCAGCAAAAATAGTCGCTAGAGCATCCTTGCTTCCTTGTCTCATTCGTGCCGTGAGCTCAGTTTCGACTCCAATGGAGGTATCGGACATAGAAGGTGCCAACAGGGATGAGAAGGAAAGCCAGACCAATCCGCTTCTGATTAATACCGCGAGATCGGCTCAAGTTTCGGCCTTAAGTTGTACTAAGTGCCTGTGAATATCTGAGGAATTGATATTTATGAGAAAGTTGACGATTCGCAGTCCTCAATCGGCCACGCTGCACGTTTCACTAAGGCGGGGCTGTTCAGCCAATACGATTATGGAATATAGGGTCATCTAATGAAGATTTGCATGATGGCATTAGCATGCTTGTTTGTCGGACTTTTGGCACCGTTGGTTTAAGCGACGGAAAAGCCTCAGCGAGAGGAATGCCTCGGAACAGACAGTCAAAACCGCGGAGCACCTGTGAGAGAACCAGCTGATATCGCATCGAAAATGTTGGTGAAATTTGACATCGATCCGGATGGCATGCTGTATAAGCGGGAGCTAGCCGCGATGTTTGACGGGATCAGGAAGCGGTTGCCACAAACGCGAAATGGGCTGGGCAGAGCAGGGCAACGCAGGGTAGAGCGGGGCAGAGCGGGGCAGGACAGGGTAGAACGAAGGCTGCTCGGCGGGGTTCTGGAGCTGGAGGTGGTCGGTTCCAACCCTTGACTGGGCGTCGCAATGAGCCGAAGTCCGCAGGGTTATCGGCGGGTAAGTCGAAAAGGCTCCGCCCAGAATCGGACCCGTTAAAATGAGGTCGTCCTTTTCCGCTATTCTGAGTTATCTTTCAATGGAGCCTCTGTCCATTACAGGCCGATCATTTTGGAAGCCAGCCATGATTTTCTTGCGACCTTTGCTGCTGATTCTTCTCGCGATTGCTGTCGTGCCAGCGTATGGACAGCAACCGACGTCCGATGAACTGAAGTTCTTCGAGGCCAAAATTCGGCCAGTACTGATCAGGGAGTGTTATGGTTGTCACTCGAATCAATCGGGAAATGTTCGCGGTGGTCTTCGGCTTGACACCAGAGAACTGATGTTGATTGGTGGCAGTAGCGGACCCGCAATCGTGCCAGGAGATGTCAAGCAAAGTTTGCTTTTCAATGCGATGATGCATGAAGATTTCGTCATGCCACCAAAACGAAAAATTTCTGACAGCGTCATTAACGATTTTCGTCAATGGATCGAGATGGGAGCTCCGGATCCACGTGTCAATAAAATTTCCAAGGTCCAGTCATCGATTACCGATGTAGATATTGATAACGCTCGAGAAAAGTTTTGGGCCTACCAAGCTCCAAAAAAAGGGCAACCGCCAAGTGTGAGTGACGCAGCATGGCCCACAACGTCAATTGATTATTTCATTCTCGCGGATTTGGAGCAGGCAGGTCTTGAACCTGCGCAGGATGCAGAGGCGTACAAGGTCCTACGTCGGCTCTGCTTTGATCTGATTGGGTTGCCGCCAACTCCTCAGCAAATCGAGTACTTTGAAGCGAAATGGAAATCGAGTCCTGAGCAAGCGATCACGCATGTTGCTGATAGCCTGTTGAAGTATGAGCAATTTGGTGAACGTTGGGGACGACATTGGCTTGATGTTGCCCGGTTTGCTGAATCGACTGGACGCGAGGTAAACCAAACCTATCCCCACGCATGGCGATATCGTGATTATGTCATTGATTCGTTTAATCAAGACAAACCTTTCAATCAATTTGTGAGGGAGCAGATTGCGGGGGACTTGATGCCAGCCAAGAGCGATGAGCAGTGGGCGTCAAATCTCGTGGCGACAACCTTCTTGGCGATGGGACCCAAGAATTTAAATGAGCGAAATGCGGTCCAGTTCGCGGCGGATCAGATCGATGAGCAGATAGACGCTACCACCAGAGTCTTTTTGGGCGCGTCAGTGGCCTGCGCACGCTGTCATGACCACAAGTTTGATGCGATCCCGCAAACAGACTATTACGCGTTGGCGGGTATCTTCGCGAATTCGAATACCTACTGGGGGGCGCCGCCATCAGAGTTTGGAACGTTTAGCACTGCACAAGCTAGGCGACAGAGCAGTTTGCTGTTGTTGCCAATTAAGGATCCAAATCCCTACGACCAACGTTACAACACGAAAGAACTAGCGGAACTTCGTGCAGAGATTACATCGACGATTGAAGAAGCAGCTCAGTCACGTCGCGATCGGGCTGCAGGGAAAATTGAAGCGCAAGATGCAGTTCGCAATCGACTGCGAACTGCGAATCGATTGGCTACTTTGTCAACTAAACTGGCTGTTGTGGATGAACATGGAGAGCCGAACAGTTACTGCATGGGGGTTCAGGAAAAAAATCACCCGATTAATGTGAAGCTCTTAGTTCGTGGTGAAATAGACCAGCCCGCGCAAACCGTTGCCAGAGGTTTTCCAAAGGTCCTATGTTCTACACCTGTTCGCATTGCAGATGATTCGAGCGGCAGACTTGAATTAGCAAATTGGCTCGGCAGTGATCAGAATCCGCTGACAGCGCGGGTGATGGTCAATCGCATTTGGCAACACATGGTCGGTCAAGGCATTGTGACCTCTACCGAAAACTTCGGAGTCACTGGCCGGGCACCGAGTCATCCAGCATTGCTTGATTATTTGGCGGTCAAGTTCATGGCTTCTGGTTGGTCTGTGAAGAGTTTGATCCGCCAGATAGCGACTTCGAGGGTCTACCGGATGAGCACTGCTTATGACGAGCAGCATCACGAATATGACCCGGGTAACGCTTTGCTATGGCGTGCCAATCCCAGACGACTCGATGCGGAGGCGATTCGTGACGCAATGTTGAGTATTAGCGGCGAGATGGACTTAGCTCGTCCTCGTGGATCAGAGGTTGCCAAGGCTGGCTATGTACGAGTACGTGATGGTTCACTGGGAGATCCACGGGTAAATGTCCGAGAAGTGGTTGAGCTGGCAAAGAAAAACGTGATGAATGCGTTCCAGAATAAAAGCAGATCACGTGGTGGTGGGAATTCACGCTTGAATAACTTTCGTAGAGGAATGGGGAGATCGGGTTTGGGAACAACCGAGCCACAAATGAAACCCAATGCGCGAAATGGTATTCCACGGGGCCGTTCGAATTTTCCCATGATGCAGCGCAATGGGCGATTGAGCATGGAAGGGACGACCAGCGACCAGAAAACTTTGATTGAGGCTGCAGTACGCGAAGCTACCTCACTGGTGGGCAGCGGTCTGGATATGGAACATGCCAAATATCGCAGTGTTTATTTGCCAATCGTACGTGATCAGGCCCCACGGTCGTTGGATGTCTTTGATTTCGCAGACGCCAGTACGGTGACTGGGGTGAGGGAGTCATCGAATACTGCAAATCAGGCTCTTTATATGATGAATAATCCCTTTGTGATCAGGCAAAGCAAGGGTTTCGCCCGTCGAGTAAAACAGATTGATGGAAACTTAAGTGATCAAATCGAGTTCGTATTCCTACTCGCCTACGGACGGCCGCCAACATCGGACGAACGAAGCGCGAGCGAGTCACTTGTGAGATCGTACGGGGGTCAGGCACGTTCCTTGAGTGATTCAACGCTATCTGTTTTGTGTCAGAGTTTATTCGCATCAGCAGAATTCCGTTATGTCGACTGATGTTCTTTTTTGGCTCGTTTAAAAACCCTGTCACGGAAACACTTTTGGATTCATTGTCATGCACTCACGTCGAAATTTGCTAAAAACTGTTTCTGCTGGATTTGGTTATCTTGCATTCGCTGACTTGGAGCACCGTGTTAATGCCCAAGACTCGGCCAATCGAAATCCACTTACGCCGAAAGCATCGCATTTCGCAGCTCGTGCCAAGCGAGTGATTTTTCTCTGCATGCAAGGTGGTCCCTCGCACGTTGATACCTTTGACTACAAGCCTCTGTTAGCAAAAGATCATGGAAAGCGGGGTAAGTACGGCGGGTCACTTCTGAAGTCACCTTGGCAATTCCGGCAGCGAGGCGAAAGTGGATTATGGATTTCTGACGTTTTCCCGGAAGTGGCAAAGCAGGCAGATGATCTTTGCCTGATCCGATCAATGCAGTGTGATCAGCCGGTGCACCCTGGCGCGATGACCCAAATGCATACAGGGACCGCACAGTTCATTCGTCCTTCTTTGGGCGCTTGGACGCTTTATGGATTGGGGACGGAGAATGACAGTTTGCCTGGGTTTGTATCCCTCAGCCCTCCATCTGGGGCATCGCGAAATTATGGCAGTTCTTTTCTGCCTGCGATTTATGGAGGAACCAAAGTGGGCCGTAGTGGCCGTAGGTTGTCGAGATTCAGCAGAGGCGGGAGTGGCGAGTCTGTGCCCGATATCAGGAATCCCAATCTCTCAGATCAGCAACAACGGAGGCAACTGGACTACATCCAGTCATTGAATCGGGGCAAACTGGAAAGGGAGAAGTACCATCCGGGTGTTGAGGGAGTAATCGAATCCTATGAACTTGCGTTTAGGATGCAGGATGCCATGCCGGAATTGATGGATACCTCCGGAGAAAGTGAGAAGACACTTGCTATGTATGGGGTCAATGAAACCGCTACCTCAAATTTTGGTAGGCAATGCCTGCTGGCTCGACGCTTTGTTGAAGCAGGAGTGCGTTTCGTTGAGGTCACGCATGGAAATTGGGATCAACATGTTAATTTGACAACCGATCACAAGGCTCGTGCCGAAGGATGTGATTTGCCCATTGCTGGACTCTTGCGAGATCTGAAACAACGCGGGTTGTTGAAGGACACTCTGGTCATCTGGGGTGGTGAGTTCGGACGGACACCAGCGGCGCAGGGTGGTGATGGCCGTAATCACAATAACAAAGGCTATACCACTTGGATGGCTGGCGGAGGTGTGAAGGGTGGGTATAGTTATGGAGCGACAGATGAGCATGGATATGAAGCAGTCGAGAACAAGTGCCACATCCACGATTGGCACGCAACCATCCTGCATCTACTGGGCCTCGATCATGAGCAACTGACATATCGGTATGCGGGCCGTGATTTTCGTCTGACAGATGTTCATGGCAACATTGCAACCGACATTCTAGCCTGATGCCTGCATCTTGTTGCTGACCGGGCCCGTGTTGTGGGTTGTGATCCGGTCTCAATAGCTTTTGATCGCTTTGATCAGTTGTTTGTATTCCGCTCGTGTAGAGTCATTTGCTTTCGGGATGATCAGGAAAACTCGTTCAGGTGGCAACAGCAGGTGGCCTTTAGGAGTCCTGTAGATTTTCAGGCTGAAGGCCGGCCAATGAAATTTACCTGCGGGAGTCGTGAAGGTGACTTGGCCTGCCGACATGGAGACTGTACAGACCGCGCCATCGACCATTCCGTATCGGCTCAGGTTTTGGCGAGCTTCAATTTTGGATTGGCGCAACAAAGCTGAATAAACCAACGCCGCGCCGCCCATCGTCATCATCATCGACGTGATAAACGTATACTCGCCGTAGGACAAAGCTACGATGAAAATCATGGTACTCAGAGCAATGATGACCAGTGAAGTGATGAGCCGGCGGTTTGAAGACGAATGGGTTAAGTACTTCGATTCACCCGATCGCAGGATACGTCGTGTCAGTTCGAACTGTATCTCGGATAGGCCATGCTCATTTTCATCAGTTACCGAGGCGACTGGCTGATAGGGATTGATGGGATCCTGAGTCATAGTTTGTTGGTTACAGCGTGCAGATGTTGAGAATGCAAGCAGTGTAGATCATGGCGATTTTGAGAATCCGGTGTTTTTCTGATAGCGTTGACAGCGTCCAGATTTGGATCCCAAGTGTTAAGCTGAGCCTACACTTCGCTTCTTGACATTGGAACAAGTCACGTTGTTTTTCTTGGCTTTTTCCCCGCAGATTCTGTTTTACCAGGCATGAAACGGCCAAGGACCTTTCCCATTTTGCTGGGGTGGAACCTCGACAAAGCCGTCACTGTTACCAAGTGACACCAGGTCTCCCGAGCCTTGGGTGATGACAGGTTCAGCCACCCCATTCTCAACCAGCTTTACCAAACGCAGCCAAGTCAACGGTATGGATTTGTTTCCACTGTTCTCAACTTGTACTACTGGTGCTTTGGGTAGCCAATCACGTTTTCCTGCCATGTAGGCAAGTAGCGGAATGCCCAAGCGTTGGCATCCAATGGTAGCACTGACCGGATTTCCCGGTAATCCTAAAAGTAATTTCCCGTCATTGGTTGCGGCACCAAGGACAGGTTTACCCGGTCGAATTGGTAAGCCGTGGAAAACAATATCGCCACCCAAGTCTTTGATGACGTCGGGCACATAGTCGTAGTCTCCCATCGATACGCCACCTGTCATCAGGATGGCGTCAGACGTGTTCAGGCAATCGGCGAGCGTCTCCTGTAGTTGCTTTTGATCGTCGATGCAGTGCTCGACTGAGGAGATGGAAATCCAATTTCGGGCAGCCAAGAGGGTGGCGATTGCTTCGCGATTGCTATTCCGGAGTTGCCATGGCATGGGGGCTTCTTGTTGAAAATTACCGACCTCATCTCCTGTGGTCAGAACGGTGACTCGAACAGGCCGGTATGAATTGATCCTTGAGCATCCAAAGTTAGCCATCGTGGCTTTGTGAGCCCCATTAATCTCGATACCGGGTTGGAGGACAGTTGAGCCCTTCGAAGCATTCTCCCCTGCACGACGAATGTGTTGGCCTATGGATATTGCAGTTGGATCCAAGGTAAGGCGGATCTCCGAACCTAAGTCCTCAGTGTCTTCACGTTTGATAACAGCATCACAACCTCGTGGTACAATCGCACCGGTGAAAATCCTTAAAACGCCATCTGACGGCATCTCCGGAGCTGCGGAACCTGCAGCAGATTCACCCAAGATTGGTAAGGTTGTTGTCTGGCTTACCTGTGTCATGCGAATTGCGTAGCCATCCATCGCTGATACATCTGCAGCAGGGCTGTCCCGATCAGCGATGACGCTGCTTGCTAAGACTCGACCTTGGTGAGAGCTATCAAGCGACTCGGTTGCCACAGGATTTAGCTTCTCTGAAAGTGCTACTAAAGCATCGTTGGGAAATTCGAATTTCATGGCTCGAGCGTTCGATCTGGTCGGGAATGCGACAGGATTACAGAATGGCGATGCGAAACTTAAGGAATACTGCAAGTCGGTACAAGCGTTACATCATGCACAAAGATAATTTGTCCCCTGACTGGAATACTGATTATGGAAGATAGCCACCCCCCCCCGTGGTGGTTTTGGGGTAGGTTTTAGAAGCCCTAGTCAACTTTTTCATGTTCTCCCGCTATCAACTTTATTTTCCACGATAAAGGCAAACCACACGTAAGTGTGGGACGCAAAGTCATGAGTCCGTTTTTTAACGGATCGCCAGACCACCGAACGGTTGAAGTGAGGAAGTGACCTACGAAGTCACGTTTTTTGGGAGTGTTCTGATGATGTATCGCGTTCGTTTGGTGCTGCGCCAATCGAGTTTCGCATTGATTGGAGGAATCCTGTTTGGGGAGCATTGGGCCTGTGCGAAGGCCTACCGGAAAAATGCTTGTTAAGCAAACCTTGACCCATGCCAGATGGGAAGGCGCACGCATAGCTGTTCGACCAAATGCAGACATCGCGGAGGTAACGCAGCGGATACGCGATGAATTACTGATACTGGACATCGAAGAATCTGTCATTGAAACGGAGCCAGCCTCACTCGAATCGGCTGAACCTGGTGCCGCGGTTACTGTTCGAGTACGTGTCGGAATCAACTCAGTTAGTTGGGTCCCGGGATACTTCAATTTCGCGGTGAATGAAATAGTCGCTGAAACCTGCATGCGTCGTGAGTACACGCAGTGAAGGAAAACTGTCTTTAGATTTAGGTCAGGTCTTCGGGACGATTGATGTTTTGGCAATGTGCCTCATCCAATGCGATTTGGTTCGCATCCTGTTTTTCGATCCAACGATTCAGGCTGGAATCTGTTTTTGCGTGTACAGAAAGTGCCTCGCGGAGGTGAAGAGGATAGATCCCCACCAAGGGTTGCCGTTTGCGTTTTGGCCCGCTTATCGCATAAGTGAGGTCGTTTTCGATTTGCCAGCTGAGCATAAGCCTGCCCAGATCATCCGTGGTGAGATGGGGCATATCCACAGGCGTAATCAAGCACGCTTGATGTTTGGTTTTTCCACCCTTTTGGTTGGCTGCATAGTCAAGAGCCTGCAGTACGCCAAAGATTGGACCTTGATTTGGCATCGGGTCAGGTAATGCGACTAGATCAGCCAATGAATGAGATGTGCCCGCAAGGCAGATCTCATTGCAGATGGGTCTTAGTCTTTCTACGGCGTGCTCAATGAATGTCAGGCCATTCTTATGGTGGATTGTCGATTTGTCACGTCCCATGCGAGTCGAATTTCCGCCACACAAAACGACGCCCAAAATAGATTGCATGGTGCTGCTAACTATCGGACTTTTGGGAAGTGATCGACTCAACCCATGATTTTGATCGCATCATCGATGGAAACCCGATAGTGGGTGCAGTGAGGATAGCAACATGTGTTAAGTCTTCTGGTTGGCAGCCTGCTTCCAACGCCTTGCGGCAGTGGGAGTGAGACGCTCCTTCCAAGCCTGCGCCTAAGGAGACGGCCAATTTTACTAATGCGATTTCTCTTGCGGATAACGGGCCCGCATCCTTGGCTGCTTTTCCAAAGGCTTCGTATGCCTCCATCAGTTCAGAATGCGACTGATGCATCTTTTGATAACGTTTGGGAATCATTGTTCTGCTTTTACTAATGCTTCGACTAATGCTTCGATGGTGTAGGGACTTGCTTCTGCACTAATTGGGTAGCCAAGTTCGCCAATTTTTTTTGAGGTTACGGGACTGAGACTGGCGATTTTCATGTCATTCATTGAGTCTGAAAACATGTGGTGCAAACTTTCCGCGGTGGCACTGCTTGTGATGGTGATCCAATCAACTTCTCCATTCGAGACGGCTTCTTTGATACTTGCGTCACACTCATTCACATCGCTGTGTTGATACGCAATTACTTGCGTTACATGGCCACCCATCGCTGCTAATTGTGTTGCAAGCTCATCATTGCCGCGACTAGCGCGGATCACCATGATGCGTTTTTCATTGGCTCGTGAAGCAATTAGATTTGTCATCGCCTCCGCGTGGAATGTGTCTGGCAGTAAATCACATTGGAGATGAAATTGCTGAAGTGCTGCAGCTGTTTTTTTTCCTATGCAGCCAATCTCCAGTCCTGCCAACGCTCGCATATCGCCTCCGTTTTTTTCGAGGCGGTTCAGGAAAAACTGAACTCCGTTATGGCTGCAGAAGATTAACAGGTCATATTCGCTCAACTTGGCAATTGCTGAATCGACTGGTTGCCAATCTTGTGGTGGTTCGATTGTGATGGCGGGTTGCTGTAGCACTCGAGCACCTAGGTCTCGCAGTGGTTTAGCCAGAGCTTCAGCTTGCCCTTCAGGACGCGTAACGAGTATTGTTCGGCCGGTTAGTGGACGATTCTGTATCCGGTTCATGGTTTCTGCCAATTGTGTGACTGCGCCGAGAATCACGATCACGGGTGGGCGGAAGCGACTGGCAGGACTCAGTTGAGCGGCTACTTGATCCAAACGGCAGTGAATCGTTTGCTGGTCGGGAAGGCTGCAGCGTCTGATTAACGCCGCTGGAGTGTCTGCTGCTTTTCCAGCCCGCAGGAGTGCTTTTGTCCAAGCTTCAGCGGTTGTGACTCCCATGTAAATGACTAGGGTGCCCGGAAATTTTGCCAAAACCTCCCAATCCAGAGCAGATTCGGATTTGGAGGGTTCTTCGTGGCCTGTCACCAGAGCGACGGCTGAGGCGAGGCCGCGGTGGGTCACGGGAATTCCTGCAAAAGAGCCAGCTGCTAAGGCTGCGGTGATACCTGGAACGATTTCCAGTGGTAGGCCGGCAGCCTTGACCGCTTCGACTTCTTCGGCTGTACGAGCGAATATTGCGGGGTCACCGCCTTTGAGCCGAACCACGATTTTCCCGGCTTTCGCATGCCCAAGCATCTCTTGAATGATCTCATTTTGCGTCCATATACGGGTTTTTCCGTGTTTTCCGACACAAATGTGCTCCGCTTGGGGGGCATGCTGCAGCAGTTCCGTGTTGCTGAGTCCATCATACAAGACCACGTTAGCCAAGGCTAACAACTCAGCTCCTCGGACGGTTAGCAGGCCGGGGTCTCCGGGGCCTGCTCCGATTAGGTAAACGGCGCCATTCATAAATAGCATTGTGCGCTTTGCAGATCGACTCTGGACAGATGACTGATAGATTGCCATACTACGCGGCCTGAAAAAACTGACATACCCCCAACCCTGTCTTCGACGCCTGATCCGCGTCCGCCCGAAATATGCCTAATACAGCTAGCGCCAAAAAACGACTTCGCCAGAACGACAAGCGTCGGACTCACAACCGAGCCGGAAAAAGCAACATGCGGACTCAGATTCGCCGCGTTCGTGAGGCTGTGGAGGCAGGAAACAGTGACTTGGCACAGGCCGAGTACATTGTTGCACAAAAGAAAATTGACCGTGCAGCCAGCAAGAACCTCATTCATCGAAATGCAGCGGCCCGCACCAAGAGTCGTCTGGTTGCAATGGTGAAAAGTGTCGGCTGAGACGCTGCACCAAGCTCATTAAATATTCAAAGCCGCCCGTAAGTTCACGAGCGGCTTTTTTATTTGGCCTTCTGGTGACCCGTTGGTGTTGCCTCGTTGATTCGACAAGCAGAGGCAGAAGCGTTGGGTCGCAGCAGTGCTGTCATTCACCCTTAGACGCAATTGCATTTACATTGGTGAACCACATGGGAGAAGTGCTACCAAGTCAAGCCTGCATCCCCTAGCCGACGTTTTGTTTCTTCCATCAGGGCATTTTCATCGGCTTCCGTGGGTGCAACATAGGTGACACTAAAACGCAGAAAAGCGCCTGCATTGTCCCACGGAACGGTCACGATACCGAATTCTTCTATCAGGTACCGGGTTGCATCTTCTGCAGCAGCGAACGATTTTCCTGTCAGAGTTCCCACAGGTGATTTAGCATATAAGAAATAGGTACCTCCGGGTACTTCGCATTCGAAACCACATTCATTGAGTGTGTTTACGAGTTTCTCGAGCCTGCGACGATACTTTTTATTAATCTGATCAGGAATGGAATCGTTATCCAGAGCTGCTGCGGCTGCTTTCTGGGTCGCAATGAATTGACCGCTGTCACTGTTGTCTTTGACATCCGCAAATGCAGAAACGATTTTGGGATGACCACAAACAAAGCCCATTCTCCAACCGATCATGTCATAGCCTTTGCTCATTGAGTGAACTTCGACCCCAACGTCGATGGCACCCGGCGTTTGGAGGAAGCTAAGTGGTTCACCGTCAAACGTCAGCATGATGTGGGCTGCATCCTGCACAACGATAAACTGTTTTTCGTTGGCGAGTGCGACAACCTTTGCATAAAAGTCGGCCGTTGCAGTTTTGCCCGTGGGTGAGTTTGGATAATTGAGGACCAGTATCTTTGTCCTTCGATAAATATCATCTGGCACAGCATCCAGGTCCGGCATGAAGTTGTTTTCAGCCAGTAGCGGTAGATTAAAGACTTCGCCACCGTAATAACGGGTGTGAGTCGCTGCGACGGGGTAGCCGGGCACTGTGATCAGCGTAATATCGCCAGGGTTGATGAAGCATGCAGGAAGCATGGCGTAGGCTGGCTTGCTTCCGATGCAGTGGTTGATTTGAGTATCTGCATCAAGCTGCACACCGAAACGCCGTTTCATGAAACGGGCCGCTGCCTGTTTGAATTCTGCACCACCGTTGTCCGCATAGCCGCGATTTTCAGGCTGATTGACTTCCTGACCCATCAAATCCCGAATGGATTTGTCTGCCATCGCATCATTTTCACCAATGCCAAAGTCCAAGAGCGAACGATCCGGATGATCGGTCAGTGCTTTCCGCTTTGCACGTTTGATTTTTTCGAACTTATAGATTTCGGTGTCTTTGCCGTAATTTGCACCGCCGATTCTGTCGGCAAAAAGAGACTGAAAATAGGGGTCGGCAGTCGTAGACTGATCTTTGCTTGCGGTGGACATGTTGGTCTGGCAGGGGGAGATGAAGGAAGTAAGCAGAATATTCCAGATTACGGTTGAACGACATGGCTCGGCAAGGTGGCGTAATGCTGCAAAAACGCATGAGCATGCAAAAAAGCGTTCTCATGTGGGGCGAAGGCAATTTCCCGGTGGTTCGACGATCCGCTGAGAATTTTCAATAGCTCGCTCTGCTGGAAGGCAAGATACTCGGATGCTGGATACAGGGCCGTCGATTGCGGAGAATGAGGGCCAATTTTATGATCGAGTTCACTGCATTGCTGGAGTACCTTTACCGAATTACCGGTTCATGTTCGTACGCTCAGCTTGTAATGTATCGTTTCGTGTTTCCGGGGGCGAAGTCACCAGTAAGCTAATTCAGGGTTGGCCAGATCTGGACGAATCTTCCCAGCGGCACAAAGCGAACATCATTTCCCTCGGCACTGGTGTCGCTACAATTCCAACCTGTCCTTCAGTATTCATTGTCATCGAGTCCAAATGTCCAGTGCCAAAAACGAGACCGAAGTTGATCCCATGCGGGCTCGCTATGAGGAATTGGCGGAATTAGCTGGATCGCTTGCGCATGAAATCAAGAATCCGTTGTCCGTGATTCACATGAACATCGACCTGCTAAGTGAGGATTTGGAGGAACTGGATTCACCTGGCAGTCGACGGTCGCTGGAGCGGGTAGACATCGTCCGTGGCCAGTGTGAACGTATGGAGGGGCTTTTGCGTGATTTCCTCAAATACACTCGCCTGCGCGATATCGATTTGCTTCCGGGCAGCCTGAATGACCAGATTTTAATGGTATTGCGAGCTTATCAGGCTCAAGCTGACGCCGATGGAATCGATGTTGAGAGGTATCTTGATCCAGACTTGCCAGCGATTCTCTTGCACAGCGACTCTTTGCAAGCAGCTTTGATGAATCTGGTTAAAAATGCGTTAGAGTCGATGGGCTCGGGGGGCCAACTGATGGTGCGAACCTACACTACACGAAAAAGCGTCGCGTTAGATCTGATCGATACTGGTAGCGGCGTCGACGATAACACGGTGTTGCACATGTTCGAGCCGTTTTATAGCACCAAGGATGGAGGCTCCGGGCTGGGCCTGCCCACGGCCAGAAAGATCATTGAAGCACACGGTGGGCGCATCAGCGTCCAAAGTGAAGTCGGGCGGGGCACGAAGTTTGTGCTTGAGTTCCCGGTGCCAAAGCGTCTGTCTTGAATGTCTTGAACAGCGTTGCCACGTCGATCCGTTTAGCACAGCGCAAGCATGATTGTCGTATCTCGTCTTTGTTTACAAACGGATGACTTCTTCTTCCGAAAGCGTTTCTATCTGTTCCTCGCAGGCAGTTGTCATCTCAATTTCAACAGACCAACGTCCGTCTGCGTCTCCGCTGACAAACCAATGAGGTTGGACGCACACACTCTGATGCACTAGTTCGAATCCGGCTTCACTTTGGCTAACTGTTTCCACGGGAAATGCCCAAATCCCACTGGGGCGATCTATCGCCAACGCAACGTCCATTCCCAACCAGCGATCGGAAAGACTTAGCCCATGGACTTTTGATAAGTCGAGCGGGGTCCCGAGTTGGCCAAGGCTATGACCTTCGATATCGCTGAAATAGCGATCGTCGGCACCTGCCGGCATTCCCGCAAAATTCATTTCGATGGCAAAGTGCAATGGCTTTTCCGGGGGCAAGTTTTCAAGCAAGTATGTGAGTAGCAGGCGATTACTCCCAGCAGCCATCGTGACCGCCTTGGTGATGGTGATGGGAATCCCCCAAGCATTTCCATCGCGACGCATCTGAACTTGCACACGATCAGATCCACGCCGAAGTTTGGTTTCGTAAGGAAGGTCAACGAAATCTCCTCGCTCCATGGCCTGGCCATTGGCGACTGAATCGAGTGTTGCCTGATCATCGTAAAAATGATCCATCAAGCTTTTTCGGGGATATGCGTCGTAATGCAGACGCTGGTCAAGATCTTCCTGTTTGAAGACCACCCGATCATGAATGCTGGCAACATCTTCCTCGTCGTTGCTTGGTCCATTGAGAACTTTTTGGTGATAATTCTCTGGCCGACGTTGCAGTGTGGCCAATAGGTTGTGTCCGATCGTGCGGATGTCGAGTTCATACAATCGACCTCCCCGTGCTGGAGCTAACCATGCACAGAGTTGGTTGTTGCTAAGTCGAATTTCTTGAAGACCGTCAAAGTTGTAATCCTCGGCGGTCGCCTGAACGGCCGGCTGTTCCAAGTTCATGACTTGGTCGAGCTGAGTATCAGCTTCGATCAAGTGATTGAAAATTGCATTGCGCAAATGAGGTAGGTAGATGCCACCAAAGGCGCCATGCCAGTAGGGGCAATTACATTGCCCGCGATAAAGATGATCTCTGATGACGGAAAGTTCGCCAGCATCTGCTCCAGCTTCTTCCGCTTCAACAAGCCGTTTGCTGACATTCATCATGCGAGCATACATCTCGTTGGTTTCGTCATACTTGGTCTTGAAATTGCGCCAATAGCCACCGCGAACGAATGATTTGAGATCTTTCCATCTTTGGTGGTCCTCGAAGGAATGCACAACATCTTCGAACAGTGCTTGAGCTTTGACTGGCAATGCCCACTCGGTCATTTCACGGTAGCTGCAGTCCGGTAAGTAAATTTTTCCTCTTGCTGTGAATTGTTGCACAGCCTGACCAAGTGTCGCAGTTTGGAGCCAATCAGCATTGTCTGTGAGAGCATCAAAGAATGAACGCAGCCATCCGTCGTCATAAACATGCGACTTGGTATCGGGCCAAGTGCCAAATTTTTCACCATCGTCACCAAAGGTGAGGATGGCGCCGGGTGATTTCTCCGCGACCTCGCGACAGTAATCAATCGTCTCGCTGGCGGGTTGAAAAGGAATGGTGTACCGCAGATGCTCCGAGCCAGGGAAAATTTTGAGAATGCGACCATCGTCTTCGGTCAGGTAGTAGCTGGATAGCTCGGAATCCTCGAGTCCAGCAGCTCGGAAATGAAAGTCGTCCAGAACTGTGTAGCTGATGCCTGCATCAACAAGATCGCTTGTGAGGGACGATTCCCAAACCCGCTCTGGCATCCACATTCCAGAGGGAGCAGCGCCCAAATTACGTTCGAGCCAAGCGCTATAAGCCTGAATCTGCCCAATCCTGTCCCGTGATGGCAGCATGGTAAGGATTGGCTCGTACTGGGGACCGCCAATGATTTCGATCCGACCAACGTCGACCAACATGCGAACCCGATCAAGATACTCGGGATGTCGCTCCGCGAGCCAAATCATCAGTGGGCCAGATGTGTGCAGTGAAATCCGCAGTTTTTCGTACGGTTCAAACACATCCAAAAATGGCAAGTAGCTGTCTTGATAAGCCTGCTCAAATACCCCATCAAAATTTCCGATCGGCTGATGGTTGTGTAGAACGAGACAGAGAGATGCGTGCAGCGTCATTTTTTTGATGTCAGTTTGAGTCGCTTGGTAGACAAGCGATGATTGTATAAGTCAGGGATTCATCACCGAATGGTGATTTTCAACGTATTGTGTGGACACTTGGCAAACTTGGTCAATGAAAGCAGGTGTGATTCCTATGATTGGCTTCGTTTGCGCAATGGTACGCGCTTCCGTAAGTTAACTATCGGATCCAGTGGTCACCAAAGTTCATTGAATTTGCAGGGTCGACCGCCGTGGGAAGGCAGGGGCTGCATTTTGATCATAAGTCACAGTTTGATTACAAGTCACAGTTTGATTACAAGTCACAGTTTGATTACAAGTCACAAGGCTTAGGAAATGAATCCTTTCATGGAACCAAGTCCCTAGGGGTTTCGCCAGTTGTATCACCCCTTCAGATTCGTATGGTTGCTCAAAGTATGAGTCGTGGATCTTCTGCTAATGCAAGACTTCGTAGTTGGGTTGCCGCATCCTCAGGCAGCACAGGGTTGATCATACAATGACTGCTGAATTCAAATCCAGCGACTTGTGTCATCCGTGGGAAAATCTCGATTCCCCAGTGGTAGGCGTCTGAGGGATCGTTGCAGCCTGGTGGGCGTGTATGGAGGCAGAAATTGTAGGCCGTATTCGGAAACAACTTTTCAATCCATGAAACAACCCGTCTCACCAGACGTGAAATTGATTCGATAGTGGATTCTGAGAGGTCCTCATAGCAGGGCTGATGTGCCAGCGTAGTGATTCGTACAAGGAATGGCAGATGACTTGAAAAAGGGCAAAACGCAACCAGCGAATTATCTCGCCAGATGATTCTTTCCTTTGCCTTCAATTCAGCGCGTACAAGATCACAGTGCAGGCAGCTTCCTTTTGTAAGAAGATAATTTGACATGCGTTCTGCCGCGGTCGCCACCATGGGTGGAATTCGATCCGTAGCGATTAGTTGGCTGTGCGTGTGACGCAGAGATGCTCCAGCTTTGCTACCTACATTCTTGAAGGTGCTGATGTAGGCGATTCCAGGTACATCACGCCAATGTAGCAGGCGGTCTCGATATGCCTTGAAAACATGTGCGGCCTCAGCAACATCTAGTTCAGTGATTGATTGGACATGGTTGCGAGATTCGATGATGACTTCGTGACCGCCTGCAATTGGTCGTCGTTGAAAAAGTGTCGACTCTGACGCACAGGTAGAATAGTTTCCTGAAAATCGCTGGGGATGAGTGTAAGTAGTACTGTCTCTTTCCTGAATGTTGGTAACTGCGGGGAATTTATTGGGCACAACGCGAACCGCCCAGTCACTTTGTGCCGCAGACTTTTGTCGCGACAGTTCAGCCGTTTGTTGACACTCTCGAGCGACTTGTTCGTGATTTTCCGGGTAGCCGATCCAGACAGCGGGTGGCGTTCTTGTCTCGTTCCCCGGGCAAAATGGGCACGCGATCTCTTTGCGTATTCGCTCGCGGGATTCTACAAACTCGTCGGGACGCTCTGAGCGGTAAGGAGCGAAAAGAGTCCAGTTGCCCGTGACGGGGTCAAAACGTGATTCCCCTGTCCCCTGCGAGGGAGGGCTGGACGTACTTGATTTTGTATTTGGCTTTGTTGCCTCGATCATGGGGCACTCCGCAGTGCTGAGCAAAACGCCTTATCGAACAACCATAAAGCTCTCTAGTATCAGCCGAAATAGTACCCCATTTGTTTAAATGATCGCAGTGAGGATGGAGAATTGCAGAGTTTTTTTGCTGCTAGAGTCATTCAGTCCACTTTGCAGCGGACTTAAGGGCCAACGTTTTCGCGTAGAGCGATTCGTATTCCATCGCACTTTTCTTCCAAGACCAATCCTGTGCCATTCCCGTTTCAATTAATTTTGACCATCGCAAAGGATGATGGTATCGGAGATGGAGCGCTCGACCGATCGCATCATCAAGCCCTTGGGGTGAAATGGTGTGCAGGTGGAAGCCTGTTGCAGTTTCATCCGCAACTGAAGTTTCACTGCAGTCAACGACGGTATCGGCGAGGCCACCCGTTGGCGTAACGACAGGAATGGTACCGTAACGAATGCTGTAAAGTTGGTTTAGTCCGCACGGTTCGTAGTGGCTCGGCATCACGAAAATATCTGCTCCGGCTTCGATGCGATGGGCCAGCATGTCACTGAATCCAACATGCAATGCGAAACGATCGGGGTGTTCTTCTTTCAAAACGCGCAATTCTTGCTCGAACTGAACATCACCACTTCCCAGCACAATCCACTGTGTCGGACGATTTTCGCCAAGATGCCAACGCAGAACAGGAAGAATAAGATCCCAGCCTTTTTGTTCGGCCAAGCGACCCACCAAACCAATCATTGGTACTTCATCGCTCTGCTCAAGAGCGAATTGTTGTTGCAGGGCTCGTTTGTTCGCTAGTTTTCCTTGCTGCCAGGATTTGGCATCGTAGTTGGCAGCCAGCTTTGTGTCGGTTTTTGGATTCCAGATGCTTTGATCAATGCCATTCGTAATACCCGAAATGCGATCAGATACATTTTCAAGCACTGCTTCCAATCCACAACCGTGCTCTTTGGTTCGAATCTCCTCGGAGTATCTGGGGCTGACAGTTGTAATCGTGTCAGCGGTTGCAATTCCAGCTTTAAGGAAATTCACGCGGTCATAAAACTCAAATTCGTCATGATTAAAATGTTGCCAATCAAGTCCCGTCCACTCAAATTCTGATTTGGGGAAGTTGCCTTGGTACGCCAAGTTGTGAATCGTCATGCACGTTGCGTGATTCTTCAACGCGGGAGAAAGATTTTGGTCCGCAGCCAACATTGATGGTATCGGTCCGGTTTGCCAATCGTTGCAATGCACGATGTCGAAGTTCCAGCCAATTCTCTGGATGGCCTGGATGGCAGCTCGGCAGAAGAACGAGAACCGTTCGGCGTTATCTGGATAGTCACCTGTGGCGGTTCCATAAAGCGATTCGCGGTCGAAATATTGAGGTTGGTCGATGAACCAGACCGGAACATCCTGTGCACTGGGAAGTCGCCCTTTCAGAAGTCGACATCCCACGAGTTTTCGGGGACTCATTGGAATCGCAAAACTGATGTCCGTTGGTTCAACGCCCGCATGGCTCTGGTGGACGCTGCGAAAGGCTGGCATGATGATGGCAGTGCGATGCCCCAATGCGGCAACCCGTGAGGGAAGAGTGCCGCATACATCAGCTAACCCACCGGTTTTTGCGAACGGTACGGCTTCGGTTGTGAGATAAACGATGTTCACTTCTGTTTCTCGTATCTCGCGGGCCGCGAAGATCTGGACTGTTGAGGATTTTCAGGTTACCGCGGCTCTGCTGGTTGCCAACGTATGTAGTCGTGTACGCTAAATTGCATTCTTCACTGCAGGCCTAGATCGCTACTCGTCTGCAGTTCCCTGCAGGTGAATCATGGTAGGCTGCCGCGGGAGTAGCCTGCCGAACAGTTTAGCTTTTCGCGTTTGAGCCAGTTTAGTGCCGATAGCACAGTCCTCAAAGATGGGCTCTTGCTTTGTAAGACAGTAGTTGGCTGCGAAATACCCATCTTTAGGCAATCAGTTGTAGTGAACTTTCTGCACCTTTCGGGATGAGGTCGGCGAAACCCAGAACATGGCGTAGAATAGAGATTGAGATTCTTTACGTTGAAATATTCGTTTGATTGAAAAAGTTGTATGTCGATCCCGCTGGGCGAATTCTGGAAAGGGCTGGTCAGGTCGGGTATTGTTGATGCCTCGGGCTGCAAGCAGATAGCGGGTGACTATGCCGATGCAAATCAAGGGACCCCGCCAAGTGATAGCAGCGACTTGGCCAATTTTCTTCGGATCAAAGGAACTTTGACCGACTTTCAGACTGAGTCGCTGCTCGCTGATCCGCCACGGGAAATCAGGTCTGGGAATTTCGTAGTAAGAGCGCAAAAAGGACCCAAGCCCTTGCCGCGGTGGATTCCCGTCTCTCGTCTTGATGATGGCCGGGTCGGTGTCCTGTTTCGGGTTGCCGCAGATCAATTCATTGGTGGTCGTGATCAGTGGCTACAGGCACATGAAGAAGTGGAAACAGACTCCCTGCAAACGTTCGATCACGAGAATCAGCAAGCGTGGACACTCATTTTCTCAGAGTTGCCTCGTGGACAAGCACTATCCCGTTATATGAACAAAGGTGCATGCTTCAGTCAACGTGAAGTGTGTGAGTTCGGGATTGCTTTGGCGAACGGATTGGCTGCGATGCATCAGAGGCCATTGGTGCATGGAGCGATTAGAGCAGAGCACGTTTGGTTAGGTAGTGATGGCAATGTTCTATTACTGCGAGACCCCTCTGGTCCTCCTCAGGGTATAGATGAAAACCATTCCGGTTGGTTTGATGGTGATGAAGCAGTTGGTTTGTATGCCGCGCCGGAGTTCAGCCAGTCGGATCAGGAATGCAACGCGGCTACTGATATTTATGCGTTGGGGTGTCTGCTGTTCCGTTTGGCCACAGGGAGATTTCCTGCCGATGGGGCGTCCAATGCTCAATTGATTAAAGCTCACGCTTCTGTGACACAACCTGAATTAGCGGAAGCGGTAAAAAAGGGTGAGGCTGGTGATCCGCTGTACCGGGTGCTCGCTTTCGCAATGGCCAAAAACCCAGCTTCACGATTCGCAGCAGCGGAGCAGTTGTCGAATGCTCTTACTGCCATTATTTCTTTGGTCTCTTCCAAGGTACCCACGAACGAGGTACCCACGAACAAGTTACCTGCCAACAAGTTGCCCACCAACAAGGGTGCCAGTATCACGGATACACTCGGCGGTGAAGGTGAAACTGAACAGAAGTTGCAAGCAGCAAACCGGTCGAGTGTCGAGGTGAAACAAGCGACCGCAACGTCGGAGGCACCTGGCAGTAAGGACATTTCTGTTCCAGAAACTGGACAGGAAGGGAGAGTCAAAACTGAGGGCAGTAAGGCCGCTGTCAACGTAGACGTGACTGCGGTTGAAGCCGACAAGAAAACGCATCGAAGCTCGGGTAATGCCAGCGGTCCAACCGTTCCAGCAATTGGCGGTTCTGGGCCATCACCTAGCAGTATCTCCCAAAGCACTCATGCCTCCGAAGAGGCTGTGAATAGTCGAAAACCTGTAGTTGAGGTGCATGCTTCTTCAGAGCCTGCTGGTCCAACACCTGTTGCGGGTGAGGCGAGTGCCCCAAAGCAGCGTTCGCGTCGTAAAAAGAAATCAAAAGCGCCATTGGTTCTCGGGGCAATGTGCGTCGCAATCCTGCTGTTGATGATTGGTCTACTGGTACCTAGGAGTTCGGAAGAAACGACGGCTGACAAAGAAAGAACGCGCCCGCCGGTACCCGCTGTGATTCCACGCGTTTCTAATCGAGAAACGGAAGATGAAGACAAGGGTGCAAAGCTGAGGGAAACGCAGGAGGGAACATCGAAGTCGGATCGACAGACTACCGGATATCAACTGGTAGATGATGATCGATTGCTGTATGTACCACCTTACTCAGTGGACTCGGAAAAAGCATCTTTGGAGTACCTTCCACCTGGCCCAGCCATGATCGCATCTTTGCGCATCAGTTCGATTGTCGAAAGTAATGTCGGTGGTAAAGTCATCGAGGTGTTATCGCCAGATTTGGATGCTCTGATTTCCCGTATCGCGGAACGTGCCCATGTGCCTGTGGATTCGATCCAGACATGTGGTTTGGCGTTTCACCCAGGCAAAGAAGGCTGGCCAGAAGTATCGTTATCGATACAGCTGAAAGATCCTGTTTCAGCAAAGGATTTGCTTGAGAAGTGGGAAGTGGCGGCAGCCCGTACTGCTGATGGTGTCACCATCTATGCAGGTGACTCGCCATCATCCGATGCCTATTATTTTGAAGGAAAAGGAGACGATCCTGTCAGTCGCTTTGCGATTGGATCGGTTGCCAAAATAAGTGAAGTCGCTGAAATGGAAGGAGCATCAATTCTTCTCCCGCGAAACTCACTCGCGATGTGGAATACTACAAGTGCGGAATCTGACATCGTCGTTCTTTTTGCTAGCCCCAATTTTCTGTTTGCAGATGGTCGACAACTGCTTTCGAACTCGTTGCCAGGCTTTGTTGCTCCGCTGAAATCAACATTGCAACCAGATGTCTCGGCGATGCTAGTGACAGTGGATTTCGGTAGTGAGCAGATGTTCATTGAAACACGGTTGACGCCGAGTGGTGGTGCGAGTCCTGCTGCACTTGTAAGGATGCTTCAAGAAAAGATTGGTGGCTGGCCCGACTGGGCTGATGATTTCATCATCAACTCCGTGCCTGATGCTTCATGGCGTTTGCTCGCGAATCGCCTGCGACCGATGGTCAATTTTGTTGCGGAACAGGTACGTTTTGGTGTGTCGGACGAGATGGCGATCACAAATGCATACCTGCCCGCGCAGGCGGTTCCTCAGGTTGTCTTGGCCACGGTGCTTGCGCTGAATACACCCGAGGGCGGATCTGTGGCAACTGGGGGGGCAGTCCCGAAAAAGCCATTGTCTATTGAAGAACTTTTGAATCGTAAAATGTCAGTTACTTTTGAACAGGAATCACTGGAATTTGCGATTAATAATATCGTGACCGCTTATGAGAGAGACTTGCCGAGTGGTTCCAAGTTGCCAAACATTCGCATCATTGGTGGGGACTTGCAGTTGATGGGGATCACGCAGAATCAGCAAGTCAGAAACTTCACACAGACAAATACCCCACTAAGGCAAGTGCTTACTGAATTGTTGAGACTTGCTAATCCCGATAAGACGGCGACGGGTCCCGATGATGAGAAGCAAGCTCTGATCTGGGTGGTTACAGACGATGCCAAAAAGCCGGGCACAAAAGAGATAATCGTCACCACTCGCAATTCGGCGCAAGGCAAGTACGAGGTGCCCCCAGAGTTCAAGCTTAAATGAATGTTGTTGCTTGATGCGAAAGGTGAAAGTTTCTCCGTCGACCAGTCGCATGATCTGAAATTTCATCGCTGCAATTTCGCAACGCGTTTTGACGGGTATGCCATCAACATCAAAGAGAAAATATTGGTTTGGTTGCGGCAACCTCTAGGACCCTCCAATGTGGTGTTCTGGGGCTGGGTGTTGGCTTTATTTTCGTTCAGTATCTTCCCCAGTCACGGCACTGCTTTGACGCTATTTCTCTCCGCATTGCGAACATTTTGCCCAAGTCTTAGATAGAAGTCGACTTGTATCCAGATCCAGACCGAGACCACCTGTCTTTACCAATGTAGTGACTCTCCGCTGACCGTGGATGATCTGGAAGGCCATACGGTTCTGTGGCATCTAGCAATTGTTTATCTCGCGAGATTTGCAGGCGTTCTGAGACAATTATTTTCAGGAGCATGCCAATTGATCACGGAATAGATCCCACGCAATGTGTACTGAGCTGGTTGCGGAGGTTATTTGGCAGAGACTTCAAGAAGCCTTTTTTGAATGTAAAACTGACCAGACTATAAGTGCAGGATCAGTCCGATTTGGATGTGTTCCTCGTTGCCACCGATTCAGCACCTGCTAGAGACTGCTGCATATCCAAGTCTCAGGATTTACTGGGCTGTCAATTGCATGACCCTGATGGGGTGAGCAGGGTCATCCTTGAGTTCTATTTTGTGTTCGCGATAGGACCAACCGCGATTCTGAATCCAATCACGGAATTCGTTGCCAATGATCCTGTATGGATCACTTAGCAGAACTTCGCCACCTTCAGCCAGATGTTCTCGCAGGCACTGATCCAATTCGGGCCAGAGTGATCGCAGGTAGGTAATGTCGCTTCCGAGGATGAGCGGGAATGCGGTTCCTTCTATGCGATCAATACCAAATCTTAGCTGCCGAACTTGACAGCGTTCCCTTAGGTCCCAAGTGCTCATTCTCACTAGAATCAAAGGGTCCATCACGCCATCAGTGAGAACCACCTGTGATCCCCGGTGAGCTGCAGCGAGGCCAGCATGTCCAGTACCACAGCCAAGTTCAAGGACTCGCATGCCAGTCAGTGCACGATCACTCAGATAATGATCCAGTCCTGATGCGGCACGCCAAGTGGTTGCCCAAAATGGATCGATTACACCCTCTTCTCCAGCATCCTGCCGCTCGCAAGCATCGATCAACATTCCTTCTGGATCGGAAGCAACCGCCAGTTTGCGAATTTCGCCGGCTATTGGGATTTCTTCCCAGTGCCATTGAAATCGCTCAGAGGCCTGATTTGCGAGTGTTTCAAGATTTTCGTGTGGAGAGTCGGTACTAGAGTCACTGATTTGGTTCATGGTAGCAGTCACTCACTTAGCCATTGAGCAACGTCAGCAGCAAAATACGTGAGGATGCCGTCGGCACCCGCACGTTTGAAAGCGAGCAGGCTTTCCAGAACAGTTTGACGGCGATCTAGCCATCCATTTTGTGCTGCTGCACATAGCATCGCATACTCGCCACTGACTTGATAAGCAAATGTAGGAACCGCGAAAGTTTGCTTTACACGTTGCACAATATCAAGATACGGCATCCCCGGTTTGATCATCACGCTATCAGCGCCTTCATGTAAATCAAGAGCAACTTCATGCAATGCTTCATCCGTCTGGGATGGTGCTTGCTGATATGTTTTTTTGCTCGCGCCGCCAAGGTTACCAGAGGAGCCTACGGCGTCGCGAAAGGGACCATAAAAGGAGCTCGCGTATTTGGCAGCGTAGGACATGATCTGGACATTATAAAAATTCTGATTATCCAAAGCATTTCGGATCGCACCAACTCGACCATCCATCATGTCGCTTGGAGCAATGATGTCACACCCAGCTTCAGCCTGAACCAGTGACTGCTGGCAGAGTACCGCTAGTGTTTCGTCATTTGCAACATCTCCATTGCGAACAAGACCATCCTGTCCATGACTGCTGTAGGGATCAAGCGCGACATCACAAATGATCCCAATTTGATTTCCCACTGCCTGCTTGACGCGTCGAACCGTCCTGCAAACAAGATTGTCGGGGTTGGTGGCTTCGGCTGCATCTTCGGTTTTGAGAGAGGCGTCGGTGGCAGGGAAAATTGCAAGTGCTGGTAGGCCGAGCTCGCATGCCCGAATTGCTTCGCGGACAATTTCATCTTCTCCGAGTCGATCAACGCCGGGAAGACTGTCGACTGCTTGTCGGCCTTTGCCGTCAAATACGAACAGGGGCCAGATCAGGTCATTCGTACTAAGTAACGTTTCGGTGACAAGTCGCCGCGACCAGTCATGACGGCGTACTCGCCGCATCCGAGTTGTTGGAAATGATCCGCGTAAAAAATCTGACATTCTTTGCTCCTTTGAGTCTCTCCTATATTAGAAGGCCATTCGCAGTTTTAGAACCGCTGAACTAGTAGAATTGTTAGATCAAAGCACCTCTCAATCTTTATGAATCCTGGGATTCATCACAGAGTCTGCTCGGTGCAACCAGATGAAATGCTAGAATTGGGCTTTTGAATCGTCCATGGTGACGTTTTTGACTTCAGTCGTTGTTCATCCCATTACTTTCAGCAGGGAAACATGCCCAAGTTAGCCTCCCCTCATCTCCTACTTCTTTTGCTCCTCGCCGTTTTTCCTTTCCCGTCTTCGTCACTGAGGGCTCAGGAGTCTCACAAGATTTCCGTGTTATTGATTGATGGGCAGAATAATCACAATTGGAAAGTAACCACTCCTCTGATGCAGCAGATATTGGAGGGATGCGGAAGATTTGACGTCGATATTGCTACTGCACCTGGGCGAGGTAAAAGGTTGGAATCGTTTTCTCCGGAGTTTTCAGAATATGACGTGGTTGTGTCGAATTACAACGGCCAGTCGTGGAGTGAGGCAACTCAAGAAGCCTTTGAAAAATTCGTGGCGGGTGGCGGTGGTTTTGTCAGTGTTCATGCGGCCGATAATTCATTTCCTGATTGGGATGCCTACAACAGAATGATTGGATTAGGAGGATGGGGAGGCCGTTCCGAAAAGGATGGGCCTTATATTCGTTGGAAAGACGACCAAAAACAGATCACGCGTGATCTCAGTCCCGGCAGGGGTGGTACACATGGCAAACGTGTTCCTTTTCTGATGATCGTTCGAGATGCTGAACACCCAATCACCACAGGGTTACCGAAGACTTTCATGCAGGCGGCAGATGAACTGTATGGAAAATTGCGGGGGCCTGCTGAAAACATGCATGTGTTGGCGACTGGATTCAGTGCGCCAGCAACTGGAGGTACCGGGGAGCATGAGCCACTGTTGATGACAGTACAGTTTGGTGAAGGACGAGTTTTTCATACCACGCTGGGTCATGATGATAATGCGATGAAAGGACTGGCGTTTCAGGTTACTTTGCAGCGCGGAGTAGAATGGGCCGCTACTGGAGCAGTAAAACAGCTGGCCATCAATGCAACCAGGCTAACCAGCAATGTTCCTGCTATGCGGGATCCTGCGGATGTTAGGCTAGGTGAATTGGCAGCGATACCTGACGTTACGTCCAAAGGATGGGTAACGCTGTTTAATGGGAAAGATCTGAGTGGTTGGTCTCAGAAGAATGGTACGGCGACCTACCGCGTTGAGAAGCAAATGATCGTTGGTAAGACCGCTCAGGGTAGTCCCAATTCGTTCATGTGTACTGATCGTGACTATGGAAACTTTGAATTGACGTTTGAAGTTAATGATGACCCAGGTTTAAACAGCGGCGTCCAGATTCGCTCGCTCAGCAAAGCAGATTTTAATAATGGACGTGTGCATGGACCGCAGGTAGAAATCGAAAATGCACCTGGGGAAAGTGGGTATATCTACAGTGAAGGCACTGGACGAGGCTGGATTACAAAATCGCAGCCAGTCAAAGATGCTTACCAAAACGGAAAGTGGAATCGGTTCGTCGTGCGAGCGAAGGGAGATCGTATTCAAACGTGGGTCAATGGTATTGCAATTGCTAATGTCGTTGATGCTGCGTCCAGTAAAAAAGGATTTATCGGACTCCAGGTACATGGAATCAAGCGTGATGTGGGACCATATGAAGTTCGTTGGCGTGATATTCGAGTGCGTGAATTGAAGTGATATGCTGGTCTGTTCGTTCAGAATTGAATATCACGATTAAACGTGGTGGTAGAAACCACTTCATGCCGATGGAAAGAAACGAGTATCAGGCTGAGAACAATTTGCCTTTTTATTGCAGAGTGTGCTTTGACTTGGGCTCGTGCGATCACATGCAGCGATTATCGGTGGATCGAGCCGGCAATGCAGGCGATGGTCATGCCTGTTTGTGAAGTAGGTTGTATCGAGCGAAAGAAAATATTATTGACAGTAGTTTGGTCGTCTGCATCACGAATTAGATGTTCGTCTTTCGAGAATCGATGCGGCGGCTCGAATGCCACTGTCCATCGCGCCTTCGATGCTTGGCGTTTCACAATGGTCTCCGCAGACATACGTGTTTTCGCGTTCTTTAACTACGGGTGACCGAATCACACGATCAATGCCCATGGCCGGCAGCCCGTAGGGAATCTGATAGGTTTGTAACAATTCCCAATCACGCACTTGATCTCCGAACCACTTGTTTAATTGTTGTTTGGTGAGGAGTTCAATCCTATCACTACTTGTTTCATCGTTTGGACTGAGTGAAACAGAAATTAATGAGCTTTGCGGGGGAGCATATTCTTCAGCGACGTTACTGATAATTGTGGCCGTCTGAATTGGTCCGTTTTCGTCACCGCGGAGGATCAAACTCTTGAATTTTTCATCGCACTGTGGGCTTGAGTAGTACAGTGTTGTGGTCTCATTCCAGGATGTTTGCATTTGAGGGAGCTCAAGCAACCGTGCTGCCGCGTCGCTTTCAGTGGCGATGACAATATGTTTAGCGGTTAATCCAGCGCCATTGGCGAGAACGACACGATTTCCTTCAATTTGCACAACGGAAGATTGTAAGTTTACCGATCCGCGTGGCAATCGTTCTGCCAATTGTCTGGGGATTGCCGCCATGCCATCCGCAGGAACAGCGATTCCACCCATCGCGAACATGCGAAATACGAACTCAAGCATTCTGCTTGAAACCGAGAGGCTTTCATCGAGGAATACACCGCCGATGAAAGGTCGAAAAAATTCTTCCAGCATGCGCTCGGAAAAACCGAAATCACGCAGATATTGTTCTGTCGTTTTGTGAGGTCGTTCATAAAGCTCTGCCAATGAGCCACGGCAGGTTTTACTTCGAAGACGCCAGATTCGTAATTTGTCCTTAAATGAGCCCACAGGGTTGGTGGCAGTTGACCATGCTTTACCGGGATTTCGCCATGGGTCCGCCAACTCAGTGAATTTTCCTGCCTGTCTGATCAAGGCACCGGGGTCGAAGTATCGCAGGCGGAGCGCAGGATAATCCAGCAATTCCTGGCAGCTGGGATACGCAGTCAAAAGTACTTGAAATCCCACATCCAAGGTAAAGCCATTGATGACATCGGACCGCACACGGCCGCCCACGCGGTCAGTAGCTTCAAGAACTGCGGCGTGGACACCCGACTTTGCTAACTGGACTGCACATGAAAGTCCCGCTAGACCACCACCAATAATTATCACTTCGTGATGACGTTCGTTCGACAAAGACTCTCTCGTGTGTTGTGAGGAAACGAGGAAACAAGGGGCGAGGTGTTGGAGGCGATTGTTGAATTGTAACCAGAGCCTACACGAATCAATACGGTGCTTTGAATCGAAGACCGGTCTGACGATTGTTCAATCAGATCCCGCTTTCAAATGACCTGATATCCCAGTTTTGTCAGTTTTTCTTTGAGGATCAATTTGGGTTGATAGTCGCCATGCACCAAGCGAATCTGTTTTGGACGTGTTTCCATCTTTTGCACAAATTCAAGCAGGTCAACTTGGTCGGCATGAGCAGAGTAACCTTGCATCTGATGAACTTTTGCAGCAACCGTATATTTGCGGCCATTCAGGCGGACCCATTCACTGCCACGACTTAGAAAGTGCCCGGGCGTACCACGCGCTTGGTGACCGACAAAAACGATGTCAGTCGTGACATTACCAAGAAAACGCTTCAGGTAGTTCAAAACGCGGCCTCCGGTGCACATCCCACTGCCGGCAATCACAATCGCTGGTAGCTGTTGCTTTTCCAAGTACTTGAGGGTCTCCTTGTGTTCTTGGTGGCTGCCAACGGTTGTCAAGTTTCCGAATACGAGTGGCTGATCATCGGTTTGCATCAGATGCTGTGCTTCGCGGCCCCAGTACGAATTCATGATTTTGTAAAGTTCGGTGAACCTTGATGCCAAGGGTGAGTCGACAATCACATCGACTTGTTTGAGAAGCGAATGACCGCTTTCCTTCTCCAGTCTTTCGAAAATTCCATTCAT